>Ga0214192_1000059_pt1 | contig 62666 bp, 56 predicted proteins | sample TroBogEpilimnion_44_FD_153030 | JGI IMG/M metagenome (GOLD analysis project Ga0214192, IMG submission 153030) | Freshwater microbial communities from Trout Bog Lake, WI - 29JUL2008 epilimnion | ecosystem: Environmental > Aquatic > Freshwater > Lake > Epilimnion/Euphotic zone | place: Trout Bog... | reverse complement strand
GCTCGCGTTCAGGATTACGTTCACTTTCAGACACACGTTCAGGTTTACTTTCAGGCTCACGTTCACTTTCAGGCGCGCGTTCACTTTCAGGTTCAGGTTCAGGTTCAGGTTCACGGTCTGATTCTAAGGCTTTATCTGGATTTTGATCATCACTTTCTCTAGCGCCAGCGCCACCTTTTTTCTTTTGATGAGAATCAAACTCACTTTTAACAACTAATTTTTCTGTAAGTGGATTCATTTCTAATTTTTCATCTATTTGTTTAGCAAGTTTTTGTTTTTCCTCAGGTGTTTTATATTTAGTTTTCAAATACTTAGCAGATTTTGAAATTTTTGCAAACGCTTCATTTACTTTATCACTTCTATATTTATTTTTATAATATATAGAATACACTTTTTCCGGTAAATTTTGTACATTTGGATCTTGGATTGAATCAATAAATTGTAAATAAAAATTAAATAAAGGTTTATTTAATTTAATTGCAATATCTTCTGCTCCAGGAAAAAGATCATAACCATTAATAGGTTTTCCCATATTTTTTAGGTTTTTAGTTCTATAATATAGAAAACTACGAACATTTTCTAATTTACCTGATAAGTCCGTCATTACCATATTCGAATATTTTTAGTTTGTAACAATATTCATTAGAATTCCATACCATGGCCCAAGAATTGCAATAATTATTACGAGTAATCCTATTAAAAGACTTGCCGATGTGGCTGATATATTATATATTAGATGAAATGTAGCATAAAATATAAAGATTGATAATATACTAAATAGAACAGTTGCTCTATTAATAAATTGCTTGGTGATTTTTATAATATTCTGTTCATTTCGTAAAGCACGTAATTCATTCATTATTGTTATACGATTTGCATCATTTGGACATAATATGTCAAGTTCTTTACCATTCTGATGCATTATATACTTCCATAAGTAATTTAATCTTGGTGGATCTAATAATCCATCATCGCCATCTATTTGTTCAAGACGTTTAATATTTCTTTTAAAATAATCTTGAACAGTCTGTACAATATTCGATGGGGTAAGTGAAGAATTAAGCATATTAATTATTGTAGATTGAATTGTAGTAATATGTGGTAAGTAATTATTATTAACCACATTAATTATAGAAATACTATTTGTTTTAATTATATAGATTGATATATATAAGAATATATATATTAATAATAATACAATAGCCCATATTGATTTAGAATATATAAAGATTAATAATAGAGTAATTATTAAATATACTGGTGTAGGTGGAGTTATTTTTCCAGTTGATGATATATTCCATGTACTTAACTGTAAATCAGTTTCATTTTGTTTTTTATATACTAAAATATCTTTGTATTTAATGATAATTCTATGCAATATAAACAGTATTACAATAATCATAAAATATAGTTTTTTTCTAGGAAATATATCAGTGTCTTTTCTGTAATATACACGAATAATTATAAATGCAACTATAATAATTGATAAAATTGATATTAGTGACAAATACTTCCAAACATTAATTAATGATATATTTGCATTGTATAATAGATTAAATCCTTTATTCTTATAATCTCCGTCAATTAATTGGTAAATTTGAAAATTAGGAGTTTCGGCTTCCATAAATTCAAATCCACATTCAGAATTTTCTCTTTTTCCAACATTATATGCATTATTTAAATTTACCGCTGCTTGATAAACATTATCGTATACAGTAATTATATAAATTATAATAATAAATATCAGTGGATAAATTAATAAATTTAGTTTGTTTATATCATTTAAAATTTTATTTTGATCACTATCTATCATTGTACTTCTATTTTATATATATATTTTACATTACATTTGATATTAACGATCCAATGAAAATTATTAAAAGAGTGACTAAATAAAAAATACCTACAAGCATTATCGAGTTAAGTGAATAGAAGATATGAAATAATATATAGGCTAATATTGAAAGAATAATATATAATTGAATATAGTAGCTTATACTATCTTTTTGAACATTACTATCTAATCCATTATTAAGAGATGAAAGATACGATAATGATTGCGATATATTTTGTTCAGAGTCTTGATTTAAATTCAATGGATTTGTATTATTGATACATAATTTATTCAAATCATCAGTATTATTGATTATACTCCATATATTCCATTGATTATCTTTGTAATCTAAATTTTTAAAATAATTAGAAATAGGAACTCCATTATGAAAATTTGCAGTATCATTTACGAGTTGTGTACGCCAATTCATAAAATCATTTAATGAATAATTAGAATCAAAAGTACACATATAATTAAATATACTGTTCAAATCAGATTTATTTAGTTTATTAAAATCATCAGCAATACACCCAATATTTCCAAGTGTATATTTTAATAATTTATAGTCATCAGTAGACATATCAAATTTAATATAATCAATTATATTACCAGAAGATGTATTAATAATATCAATATATTTATTATAGGCTTGTTCATAAGAATCGAGTTGATCAGTTTGAAGTATTCGTTTAATAAGAATTTCTTCTAATTTAACTAAATTAATATTTGGAGGAAGTGTATTATTTCTTTTACCGATTTCATTTTGTAGTAAAAATGTAGGAACAAATAAATTTTGTTGTAATACAGACTTGCGTGATTTATACTCTGTAAAATATAATGGAAGTTTATTTATAAACTTAGCAAATAATGAAATAACATATGGTATAACTAATATAATAATTAGAAAATGCATGTTAATTGAAAACTTGCGATTGATACGATAAGTAATACCATGGTAAATAATAATAAATAAAACAAATAAATAATATATATTCTTGAAACTATTTTTTGTATTTGAATATGAAAGAATATCTAAAGAATCAATATATTTGCTAATAATTGATCTTGCTGTTTCACGTTCCATTGAATTTATATTACATGTGTATTGAATACGTAATGCATATTTAATTGTATCATATAATTGATTTACAACATTTAAAAACTTTAATATATAAAATATTAATAGCAAAATAAACACATAAATAGAGACTATTAAAATGTACTGAATATTTTCAATAATCATAAAAACGATCCTACTATATTACTATAAGTAGTTTTTTCTTTAATGCTAAATTTTAGATAAAAATTTAGAGAATAATTGGCTTAATTGATTTCTAAATTTAAAAGCTAAAATTAATAATATAAATACAAAACTTATTAAACACTCATTGATAGAATAAATTAATAAGTTTTGGGTTGATTTCTTGATTTTAAAATATACATTTAATTTGTCATTTAATTCTGCAATAGTATCTGCTATATTATTTACAAAATTCGCTTCGCGAGTTGCATTTGAAAATATTACTTTATTTTGATTACTATTTGAATTAGAACTAGAACATGAGCTCAATTTATCCAATGGGGATTTATTTGATGACGATGTGTCTGAGGTTGAGGCTGGGGTTAACCCAGAAATAGCAGTGGAATTATCAAGTGTAGTATATGCACATGTTTTATTATTTTTATCTTTTCCATAATAAAGATTACTTTGTGTCGCATCACTTATTAAAGATGTTAACGAAGAAATACTACTTATTGAAGATGGTGATGCAGACGGCCCAGATGAACTGGATGTAGGATTATAATCAATTCCTGTACATGTACCACTTCTAAATAGGTTACTATATAGGGAATAATTATTAATAACAGTATTTGCTCTATTATATAAAAAGAGATCAGACGGATCAATTGGAGAATTTTGTCCTTGACTTATATTTGCACTTGTAAATAAAGCCTGAAATTTATCATATTGTGGATTATCAGTAGATATATAATTACTAAAATATGTATATAAATTTACTGTAAACATCATTTTCTGTGCTTCTACGTCACAATGTTGGTTTGTTGCAGTATATGTTGGGGAATTACATGAACTAGCTAATGGTGTTGGACTTACACAAGATTGTTCTGTTGTAGAATTAAGTGAATTCTTTAATATAAGTATTTGTGTACATACATCGCCGGAACGCATTGCATTTAAAAAATCTATATCAGTTGTTAAATTATCATAAATATATGATTTAATATCAGATATTTTATCATATACATCACTCATATCAGTTTTAGCTTTCTTAAATTGTTTTTTATAAAGACCTTCGCTTATAATAACTGATCCAATAGTTATTATTACTATAATTGGTAGAATTTCTTTAAATTCTTCAAATAATTCGGCAGGGGATGGAAATTTAGCATTAGTATATACAGTGCTTAATATAAATGTCATTATGATTTGAAAAGTTAAAATTAAACCGAATGCAGCACTAAGTAAATATATTTTACCAACAATACTATTACTTAACATAATATTATATGGTTCTGATATTTCTTGATTCTGATCGGAACCATGTGTTGCCGAAGGATGTGTAAGAAAATAATATCTTTTAACAATATCAAAATATTTAGAATCATAATTTGTTAAATTTTTATTTGTAACTTGATTTTTTCTTACGCTTATACCAGTTAAAACTATTCTGATAATATCAATAATACTTAAAATATATAAAGCCGAAAAACATATTACTGAAATACCAACTAAAAACATAAATAGTATATTAAAATTGCCGATTAAAGAACTAAAATCAGCAAGCCCTCCCTTTTGATGTTGATATCCCATAATAGTTATATCCTCTATAAAATGAAATATAAAAATAGTATATTTATAGTTATAAATTATAATCGATATTATTCCAATCTATATTTCCAATAGTTGTATTTGAAATTGTTCTTGAATTCAATTGATTATCTACAAAAGTTTTAAGAGCATTATTAGTACCTAATAAACTATATATATTTGCAATAATCTGTTTGTTTTCATTTGACACTTCATAATATTTATTAAAATGATTATATACATCTTCTATAACTTTTTTATCTTCTTGAAATATTACACCATTCCATCTACCATTTAAAATAATTGGAAATGATCCAAGACTATCTGTAGTAAGTTGTTTAATTGCTAAAGGATTTGATGGTTCAATTGGATAAAGTGCAATCATATCTTCCGGTACATTGCCAATTATACCAATAGCAACAACATTTATAATATTATTATTATTATAAACTACAGTTTGTATGTGTTTTCCATGATATTTATTTTCTCGATACAGAATTAACTCTATACCTAATATAAATTTTAAAGGATCGGTATTATGTGTTTTATAACGTAAAAATATATCATGAACAATTTGTATAGGAGGCGAAGTATCATTTACTGCGGCATCACCAGGAAGTGTAAAATTCAAATCATTATTAATAGTATTTTGTATAAATGTTAATGAATTATTATATGATGAAAGTATATTATTACTTTGGTTATCAGTTTTATTATCTAAAGTAGTAGCGAGTATCCAATCAGACCATTTACTATAATCAATTACTTCTGGCATAGTTTCAGTTAAATCAAGACTAAAAGTTTTTCGAAGTAAATTATTATATATTTTATCATCGAATTCATAATAATATGCTTTTGTATTTTTAAAAATATGGGTATTAACCTTTAAACTACCAATGACAGGATGATGATTCCATGGCTTATCATCTTTATTTGAATAAGAAATATCACCATTAAAACCAATTATAGGTTTTTCAATCGAGTTAGTACTAGTACTAGTATTTTGTGGAGTTGTACTCGTTAACTCACTATATGCAGAATTATTATTAAATACTAAATCTACCGTATGTTGTGTACCCGTCATGTTATATGCTTTAATTATATTTTCCGTATTTTTACTATTGTAATCAATTGAGTTATTTGGATCAGTATATAGTGTTATAGTTGGATCACTCTCAAAGTTTTCAATATTATAATAAATATTTTTTAAAATATAGAATAATATAATAACAATTATTGTAAATTTTATAAATAAAATAATTCTATTTCGCATTTATCTTAACTTATACTTCTATTTCATAGTAATAATTGTTTCTAAGCCATTTGCTAAACGATCTTTTGTATCATCTGAAAAAGCAAAATCAGTATTATTATCACCACAACATGCGGTATCATATGGATCGCATCCATAACAAAATGCAGCATTTAAATCAACATCATTATATTTTCTATATGACATTCTTTTTATTCCAATAGGTAATTCGCAATAACCTTTAATACAACCACCTCGTGTATTTGGATATTTTGTATTTGCTTTATAAAATGGACATTCATCGTCAGTTGTACACTGTTTATCCCATACAGTTTGTATTTCTTTTGGATTACCTTGTATATCAAACATCGAATCACATAGTGGCTTCGATTCAATAGTTATATCTCCATAACATTTATATACTGGATCAAGAGATTCAGGGGTTAAATATAAACGACTAATGAAACCTTCATTCTGAGTATTTGTTTGCTGTAACAACACTAATTGTAATTGTAAACTAGGAAGATATGATATTAGATTATCTTCGCTAATATGAAGTTTTATACCAGATGTATTGGTTGTAAATAAAGACGTAAGATTGTATTTATTATAATCAATAATATATGGATAAAACAACTTTATACGGTTAATATCCAATCCATTAAATCCAATTATACTTATATCTTGTAATTTAATCATTTCAAATATATTACTATTCGGAATAATAAATGTAATAATAAAATCTATATCATATAATACTGATTTTAAATCATCTAAATCGTTTGGTTCTAATTGTCTTAATGTTACTGAAGACGGATCAATTCTATAACCATTAATTATAGCTTTAATAAAATAATAATCGGACCTATCAAAATATCCAATAGTTTTATTAACTATATCTTGAGGACATTTAATCCGTGATTCTTTTTGATTATATGTAATAATTATAAAATATCCAGTTGGAGAATTTGTAATAATTTCATAATTAGAGAAATAAAGTTTATAATCATATGGGTCGCATATATACATAGCGGGATATACTTTTGTAATTTTATTTATTGAATTTCTAACTAGTATATCTTGGAAATCCGCCCAACTAGTATATGGAACTAGTTTAAGTGACCATGTTTTATTATTTTCTTCAATCCATTTCTTATTATTTAATTCTGAAGTAGTATAAACAATACCAGTAATACTTTGACTAGGAGTTATATTTAATATGTTATTACTTTGTATTTGATCTAGATTTGAAATAGCAGGAGATGAATATGAAGAACTTGGACTAGAATTAAAATATTCTAAAATATTCGTTTTTACTTCTTTATTGATAATAAGTATACTTAATATCATTTTACAAATTATTATTGCCATAATAAATGAAACAAATAGTATTAAACCTATTTCGATTTTAATCATTTTCTTTCCCTTATGAATAGAAAGTAAAAATTTTCTGGTTTTCATATAGTATCATATAATGATATCAAAATGGATAATTGCGTCATTTCTCTATTTCATTATTTTATTAATTATAATCTTAATTAAACCAGTAGTAATGTTTGATGAAAATGGTCAATCGAAACAATTTGGTGTAGGAAATGATAAATCTGTATTGTCTCCAATTTTTGTTTTTCCATTACTCGGATTTTTATGTTATTTTATAGTTGTAATAATAGAATTTATTTATCATAAAAATAAATGATTTAATTTAACTTAAAAATAATTAATTATACCTAAAGTAAGAAGTGAATGGATAATCCATTTATTGGAAATATAAATGCTTTTAATGAAATACAAAGGTGGATTAATACACCAAGTAAAAATGTTAAATTATTTTATAATGATATTTGTATATTATTTGGATCACCAGGAAGTGGAAAAACATACGGTATCAATAAAATAATTGAAGAATCTAATAAAATTCCATGCATATTAAATTTAGATATTTATAATGGAAAGACTTTTAAAAATTATTTTGAAAAATTAACATCTTCAAATATAATTGCTCAATTTGAAAATATACAATTATTAGATAAAATAATAATTATTGATGATATAGAATCGTATATTATTTATGATAGATCTTTTTTACATAATCTAGAAGATATTATTGAATCTAATAATTATCCTTCAATTAAAATCATAATAACAGCTACAAATATAGATGCAAAAAGTATACATAAATTTAGTACAACAAGTAAAATAATTAAATTATTAATACCTGACAGTAATTCGATTTTTTTATTTTTAAGAAAAAAATATCCCGAAATACCGGTTAAAGTATTGATGCAAATATCTGAATATTGCAATGGTAATATAAGTAATGCAATACAAATGGTAGAATTTGAGAATTCCTCTTTGAAAGAAGAAAATATTTATAAAATAAATGAAATTGGCAATGCATTAAATTCAAAGACTGTTTATGATAATTTTCCGGATATAATTAAACTATATAATGAGGATATAAAACGAGAAGAAAGTCGATATATATTTGAGCAAGATAACTGGTTACATCCATTAAGATTTCATGAAAATTTAATAAATGAAATGAATCAACGTAAAGGATTACATATAATTAAAGAAAAAATATATACAGACTTAATGAAATATATGTGCGAATGGGATTATCTTATGTCACATTGGAAGGGAACATACTCAGACATACCAATAGAATACGCATGTGGACTACCTGTTATTTTGAACAAATTATCAAAAAAGAAACAATCAAATTCTACAATTAACGAATTTACACGATTATTTAATTATTTATCTTTAAAAAAGAAAAGTAGCGTATCCCTTTATAATAATCAATTTCCATGGATTTATATTGGAAATGGCCATAAGTATATATATACAAATATGGAAAAGGAAAAAGAGAAGGAATTGAAGAAAAATGTTAGTTCTCGCAAAAGAACATATTTAAAAAAACTTTCTGCATGAAATATAAGTGAAAGAAAATTATGAGTACTCCTACATCTAACGCATCTACAGTGACTAATAAGTCTAGTTCTACCCCAACGAAAACATCTGCGGCAGCAACATCGGCAGCAGCAGTTTCGTCAACTATATCAAATGCAACTGCTAGTTTAAAAAATGTGGCAAGTAATGCATCTTCTGCAACTAAAGCTTTCGCTGCAACACAGACAGGATATATGATAATTCTTGTTTTAGTTGGTGCAATTATAGCTTTTATTTGCGGATATGGTTTATATTATATAATTCAAAGTACTATATCAAATCGCCAATCTTATTTACTGCCTGAAACAAAGATGCCATTATTATGTACCAATGTAAAATCTATACCAGCTGATAAAGTTCCTGTATCTGGAAATGGTGTAAGACAAAGCTTTTCATTCTGGATATATATATATGATATTGAAAAATTCAGTGGTATTACTCGTCATATTTTCCATCGCGGTGATCAATCAGATACTTATGAAAATGCAAGTCCATATGTTGTATTATCTCCAGATTCAAATAAAATATTAATAACTTTTGCAGCCTCTGATCCAACTACAATGTATACTTTAAATAATCAAAGTACTAATTTTACTTCAGTTGATTTAACTAAAGCTTTAAAAAGCCCAGGATCTATGAGTCCAGTAGATAGCAATGATCAGAAATATATATACTCTTTATTAACCAGAGGAATTACTATTGATTATGTACCTCTACAACGATGGGTTCATATTGCTGTTGTATTAAATGAACAAATAAATGGCGGAACAATAAGTTGTTATATTGATGGTGAACTCGTAAAAGTGAATAATAGTTTAACCAGTATGCAAATGACAGTATATCCTGTTGATATAAATAATAAACCATTACCTCAACAGGTAATAAACACTTCATTTAATATTCAAAATCTGAATTTAGATAAAAAAGGAAACGTTTATACCGGTGGCAATCCAGGTGACCAAGTTGGACCTGGTTTTTCTGGATTATTATCTAAGATTGAATTTTTCAACTATGATATGAATGCAGATGATGTTTATAATAATTATCTTAAAGGTCCAATTGATAGTTTATTAGCACAATTAGGATTACCAGCATATGGAGTTCAATCTCCTGTTTATCGTATTGATCAGGGTAATTAAGTATATAGATAAATCTATTTTGTTTTTCTTTTATTTGTATAGAGTTTTTAATGCCAGGTAATATATTACAAATAGTAGTTGCATTGATTTTAATAATTGTGTTTTTTATAATTGGTTTTTCAATTTACAATATGGAGAATATCAAAGCGATGCAAGATTCAAATAAAGTAAAAGTAATAACTTCAATATTTGATGGAATTAAGGATTTTAATACAGTAAATAACGAAGCCTATAATACTATGAATTCTAATTCTTCATCTTATCGCAATCTTGGTGCTTCAGCAAATCAATATGCTGGAACAGAAATGACATATAATTTCTGGTTATATATCGATAATTCTAAAAATCAAGTTTTTATTCCAATACAAGATAGTACAAATACTACTACCATATCAGCAGATCCTGGATTATTAAATTCAGATGGTACTTCTGCTTTTAATTCTAAAGATTTACCTTTTATATTATTCTTACGTGGCAATCCGATACCATATGTTTATAAAAATCTATGTTCCGATAAAAATAATGATAATAATTCTACGATATTAAAGACTGATATCTTAGTGAAATGTCCATTAGTTAAACTAGAACATGGTGGCGATGTATTAACGGTTGAATTTAATACACTAATTAATCCAGATGCATTAAAATTTGATTCTAGAAATATATGTAATGATAAGAATACAAGTTGGCAATATATGAATAGCTATAAAGTAGGATTACAAGGTTTAAATAGTCGTCAAACATTACAAAAGAAATGGTTTATGGTAACTGTTATAATTCAGGATACTTTTCCAACTGACCCATATCCAATACGCAATAAAATTAGAACACGTATATATATAAATGGTGTAAGAGAATTAGATAAATATATAACTGGTTCAATTAGTTTTAATGGTGTAGAAGAGATAAATAATACAATACAAACATATAATGTATCAAATCCAATAAAATCAAATCAAGGTAATTTATATGTTGCTCCAAATATTATGTATAATACACAGAATGGATCTGTAATACAGACAACTATGGGTAAAGTAACTGTACCAAAAGCATTGATGATGTCCGATTTAAAATACGCTAACTATTCATTAAGTGATGGTGAAATAAAATCCATGTATTCAAATGGTATAACTAAACATTATGCACCTAATCAAAATACAAGTGGTAATTTACCTGATGCAAATGCATTTATGAGTCAACTATCAATTGATCAAAGTACAAATATGCTTTCTGAAATTCAATAAATAATTAATATATAAGAGTATTTAGATAAATATTATCATTTGTATTAATAAAATGACAGGCGGCCTTATGTCATTACTTGCTGTTGGAGCACAAGATCAATATTTAACTACGGCTCCAGAAATGACTTATTTTAAACAAGTTTATCGAAGATCTACTAAGTTTTCAATGCAAAGTATTAGAACTACTTTTCTATCAGATCCAGTATTATCACCTTCATCTTCCACTACTTATACATGTAAGATAGGTCGTTTTGGTGATTTATTAAAAGATATATTTTTTAGTTTTGAAACACCACCAATATATTCAAATGGTACATATCGTTTTAGATGGATACCAAAACTAGGAAACTATATATTATTATCCTATTCAGTAAGCGTAGATTCAATTTTGCTAGATAAACGATGGGGCGATTGGTTAGATGTATGGAATGAATTATCTTTATCAAATGATCAAAAAATTTCATATGATAAAATGACGGGCAATGTCAATCAATTAAATAATCCACAAGTTACTGATAATATAGTAAGAATAGTTAAAAATAAATTAGAATATCAAACTTACTATATTGCTTCTGATATAAATACTCCATCTATTCCGAGCACTCGAATATATGTTCCTTTAGATTTTTGGTTTACAAAAAATCCATCTCTTGCATTACCTCTCATTGGTTTACAATATCAGACTGTCAATATTACTGTTGAATTAAGAGGATTGAATGAATTATATCAAATTTACGATGATCAGTTTCAGGGTTATCTTAGTCCAGATAAATTTAAATCACTTCCTGCAGTGGCTTCAAATATAGCATCTGGTAGGTTAGGATTAGCTTCTCCTGTGAATATACAAGATTTTAGTAAATATGGTGGCGGTGGTAGTAGTTTTCTAAGTATTAATGCTTATTTAGAATGTAATTACATATTTTTAGATACAGATGAAAGAAGATATATTGCGTCTACAAGTATTGATTATTTAGTTGAAAGAGTATCTAGATCTCAAACTAATGGAATTAATACTCGATATACAATCGATCTAGATCTTTCAAATCCAGTAAAAGAAATAATATGGACAACACAACGATCGGATGTAAAAGATTATAATAGTTTTAATAATTATACTGCATCGCAACCTGAAGATTTAAATACACCTATTTTATCTAGCGCTGGAATGTTATGGAATGGGGTTGAACGTTTAGAAGAAAAGCCAGCAGCCTACTTTAATTTATTACAACCATATTCTTTTCATACATGTAGTCCACGAGAAGGTATTTACGTATATAGTTTTGCACTACATCCAGAAAAAATTCAGCCAAGTGGAACTTTTAATGCATCAATGATTAATACGATTCAATTATATGTAAATACAAACAAGTATGTTCCAAATAATTATGATTTAAATTTAAATTTTATAACAATTGGCTGCACTTCGACCGACCAAATCACTGGTTGGATAACATGTGATAATACAGCTGGTTTATATTTTAATATGCCGGTAACGTTTGAAGGAAGTCTTCCTTATCCTCTTAATCAATATCCATATCTTTATTATGTAAATAAAATTGACCAGCAACATAATATATTTACAATATCAAGTATATCAATTGGAAGTATATCTGCACCAGTAACTAATGTCATTGTACAGCCAGTAACTAAACCTTTTAAGATGAATATACCAAAACAAACACCTATAGATTATACTGTTACAGTGTATTCAATATATTATAATATATTCCGAATAATTTCAGGTACAGGAGGTTTAGTTTTTGCAACATAAATATATCACATAATTTTAATGGATCTCTTACTTTTTATATTGATAATAATTGGAATGTGGCTATTATATTCATTATTATTATCATATCGTTCTATTCAAAAAGAATTGCGTGAAATACGTTTAAAATGTATTACATGTAATAGCAATAATATAATTAATAACGAGACTGATAATGTAAAAAATGGTTATGATGTGAATACTAAACATCATTCTAGTACAAGTACTAGTACTAGTACAAGTACTCCATCTGGTAATTTAACGGTTTATTCTGCTAATGATTATACTCCAAATACTCCACGTGATAATATATCATCAGCAAATGATACTTCAAATGGACATATAAGTAGTAGTCCATCTGTTTATAATACAAATATTGACAATGTTATTAGTAATAATTTTATAAATTCGATTGATCCAACTGCTAGAATTAAAAATTCTGTTTTAGATTCTATGAAAACTATAATTACAAATTATTCTAATTAGAATTTATTTAAGGTTTATACCATATATAATAATAATTTGTATGCCTCCGAAGGCAAAACGAATAAAAAAAACAAAAAATGTAACTATAGTTACTGAAGGTGAAAATGAACAAGGAGGAGATTCTAATGTTAATAATAGTATAGAAACATCTATCATTAATACTGATATATCTGAGACAGAAGATCCAACAATTCAACCAATTGTATTAAAGTTACCAATATCAAATAGTCGAATCGAAGAATTAATTCAAGAAAATGATATTACTAGTAATTTTAAATATAATCCAAATATTGTAGATCCGGAACCATATATACCAGATGATAGATTTATTTCGAATCATGGATTATTAGTATATCAGGAAAACGAGGCTTTAACTACAACAAATAATAAAGATTTGCCATCAGAATTAGTTTCAAATACATCAACGTCTTTTACTAAGAAATTACATCATAAATTAAAATGTTTTTGGTGTTGTCATTCAATTATAAATATAGAATATGGAATGCCAATTCGTTATGATGTAATACATAAAAGCTTTACAACATATGGAACATTTTGTTCATTAGAATGTGCTGCTGCATATAATTATTCAATAAATATGGGATGTGATAGAGCATGGGAAATACATAGTTGGATACAATTAATTGGTAAATCGTATGGATTAGAAACTCCAATAAGACCAGCTCCATCAAAATACTTATTGGAAATGTTTGGAGGTGAACTATCTATTGATGAATATCGCAGTTGCCATAAAGGATTATCCGAATCTTATGTAATAAATATTCCACCATTTATACATATTACATCTCAAATGGAATGTATAAATACATCTTTTATAGATACAGATAAGATTTCCAAGACAGACGGTTCAAGAATATCTGGAATACTTAAAAAAAAAAGTTCTAGTCAAAAAACAAATGTTTCATTTTTTAATAAATAAAAAATGAAGTTATTATTACTTTAAAGTATTTAAGGAATATTTTTCAATACATATTGTCTCATATTATATGTCTGAGCCAACTCAATATAGAATTTCAACAATTACATGCAATGCTTCTATTGGAACAAAGGTAAATCTTACATTGTTTTTTGATAATATTATTTTAGATGAAAAAGGATTTTTATGGGGGGAGTTAGGACATCGTACAATTGGTAAATATCCTAAGAAAAAGAAAGATATGTCAAAGGAAAAGAAATGTTTTGATAATCAGGTAACAATAGTTTATAATTACAATGGGCTTTATTATCCAAACATCAAGTTATTTCGAAATGGAAATGTTCAAATGACAGGTATTAGGAATGAATTAGACGGAATTAAAATAGTTGAGATTATTGCTGAAGAAATTAAGAAAATTGCTAAGAGAACTCCAGAAATCGTAGAGAATGATAATCATATTAAGGCAGATGATTTTAAAATTAGAATGATTAATAGTGATTTCGGATTTCCTTTTAAAATTCGTCGAAAGAATCTACATAAACTACTTATTTCAGAAAAATATAATAATATTTGTAGTTTTCAACCCCTTACATATCCTGGTGTAAAACTTCAATATTTCTGGAATATAAATGATATTAAGAAAGATGGAATATGTAGATGTAGAACTCCTTGTTATGGAAAAGGTAGTACAACTGGAGAGTGTAAGAAAGTAACTGTAGCAATTTTTGATAGTGGAAAAATTTTAATAACTGGAGCAAATTCTTTAGAACAGGTTAATAGTGCGTATAACTATATTTGCCGAGTAATACAAGAAAATGAAGAAGAGTTGAAGAAACCAAATACTATAAATTAATTAATGCACCGTATGTTATATGTATTATTATCATAATACGTATGATTTGGGTAGTTAATTGAATTATTTCCAGGACGATTAAAACTAGTTTCTCTTTTTTCGATACCAGGTGGAGAAATATCGGTAGTTAAGTGACTTGCATATACATTTGCATCTGGTTCAATTGGGACATTACCCCATGCGCCTTTTGCAAGTTCACCTGTATATAGTCCGCCATTTGGAAGTCTAGGGGGTAATGGAACTGGACTTTTCCAATCTATATAACTAAATTCAAGAGCCATTTATTTTTACTCTTCTATTTAGTTATATATATTTTTTGTAATTATTAAATTAATTTAAAGATTTAATATGAGAAACTTATAATAAGGCAAGGCAATGACGTCAAAAGTTGGTTTAGATACAAAGACTTATATTTCTGAAGATGATCTCCGTAATGATGAAATTATTAATATAGTTAATGATATTAGAAATTCGAGTATCCCTGTAGAGCAAAGATTTGATCATTTTGCAAAAATATATACTGAATTTAAAGAAAGATTTCCTTTTTTATATAAACTAGCATGTAAAAAAGATTTTGACTATAATCATTTTAATTATATGATGAATATGCGTAGTCAAGTTATTAATAAAGATAAAACTGTAGAAGATGCTTCTAAAGAAGTAGGTAATACATTTTACAATATGTATATGAAAAAATAAAAATTGATTTTTTATTTAAAGATATAAATAGATAGATAGCCACAGTTACATTAACTTGTCATTATTATTATAAATGGAAATTGATAATGATACTATTTATTATGAAGGTATAAATAATACTAATACTCAAAATACAGTATCTGTTTCTAAACCTACAAATATTACTGAACTACTTCTTGAAGTACAAACCACAATTCGTGATTCTGGTAAGAAGCCTCTAGCGGCACTTGTTAGTGTACTTCGTAAGTATAAGTTCTGGCCTGCTCTTCAGGTTAAGAAGTTTTATTCAAATGATAATCTACTTCTTCTTCATAATACATATAAGCGGATTGATGTAGAACATTTTCAAAAGTTATATGATGAATGTCGCAGCATTGTTCTAGATTTCTCAGTTCCCGAGGGATATCATGTTGTAGTTACATATGCAAATAGTATTCCAGAGAGAATGACATATATGCAATATGAACAATCTATGCAATATACTGATTATTGTGAGGAAAGCTTTGAAGGTACTGTTGTTACAATGTACTATTATATGAATAAGTGGCACTTCGGTACATCAAGCTGTCCGACAATTGATAGTTCACGGTATTTTCATCCCACGAAGACTCACGGTACAATGTTCAATGAAGCGATTGCAAAGATTCTAAACATTACTAATCTACCTACAAACGATGATGAATCGGATGCACTTCGACAACAGTTTGCGGAAGTTTTTGACAAGACGAAATCATATGCTTTTATTCTAGTTCATCACGATAATAAGCATGTAATTGACTATACAAGTGCGATTGGTTCAAATTACGCAAAACTAGTGCATATTATTACTCGTGATCGCACATCATTAGTAGATGAGTCTATTAATACTACTGCTCAACAAAAGTATAGGGAATATGGACTCGTATATCCGACAGTATTCTCATCTAGTACAGAAGCTCTTCAATATCTACGTAATGTAAATCAATATGGATTTATTGTAACACGTGCAGACGGTACACGGATTAAGGTATCTAGTGACGCAATTATTCGTCAAGAAGAATTTGATCTAGGTCATCCAAATAAGTGGTTTAATATGCTAAGTGTATATATTCGCAATCGTCAAGACTTTAAGATTGTAGATTATCAGAAGGAATTCTGTCCACAACTTGAAATGCCAAAGGATTCTCAAGGGAAGGATGTAATCCCTACGTATATTATTCATACAGTAATATGTACTATGCGAGATATTCTATATAATATGTATATCAATACAACTCTTTACAATTCAAAGGTAAAGAAGTTTCGGATGAATAAGGAAGTTGACGCAATGTATGCTCCAATTATTCGTTTTCATCTAGCGCAACTGCGAAATATTCAGGTAACATATCATACTAATAAGACTCTTACTCCAAAGGTAATTTATCATTATCTTTGCCATCATCAAACTCTGAAGAATCTACGTGTACTTATTAAGTATTTCGCTACAGTATGGTTTAATGTTCCTCAATTTCAAACAATTGCAAAGGTACCACCCCGTACAATTGAATCATTTAAGATTCTAGATACAATGCTTTCGGCTAAGATTGAAAATGAAATTCCGATTCCAGCGTCAGCTTAAAAAGCTAACATAATATATTTAACATCTATCTTACTATTAAAAAATGAAATTCAATTTATTTTTGTCATTTATAGAAATGAAATTAAAACCAAAAAATCCTCAATCAATCCTTTCTGTATATCATTTTTACTCTGATCCAAATCCATATCTTCAAAATCAAAGCAAATGTGATATTTGTAAAGATTATTTATATAATGAACAAAATCGCAAACGTAAGAGTTATCATTTAGTTGAATGTTTATATGATGATGAAAAATATACATTTCTTGAATATATGAATGTTAAAAATATACATCATACGTGTTATGAAAAAAAAATAAAAAATCAATTATTTGAAGATATACCACATAAATGTGATTTCTGTTTAAATTTGATTGAAAATAGAGATACTAGTATACCACGAAGAGTATTATTTCAATCTGCATTAGATGAACAATATTTGCATGTAGAATGTGCTTTAGATATTTTATATAGTAAAAAAATGTCTGAAAAAAATATTGCAAGCACTAGATTATTACGCAATGCACGAATAATAGCCAAAACAAATTATCCATATCATCAAAATATACACGACTTATATTTTAAATTAAGAAATTGTGATGCAGAGTATTTATTTTTGATAAAGAATTCAAATGCATATATAAATCAACAAGATAGAAATCATAGAATCTGTATAATTAAAAACGAACGCGTTGAATTATTACATATGATTCTTAAAATCGATCAAACAAACAAAATAAAGGAAGAACTTATGCAAAAAGTATGGTCTCCTGATAAATACTCGCAATGGTCACATTTTATGTAATATATCACCATAAATCTTATTTATGCTTTTTCAAAGATTACCCATCGGTTTACGAAACTGAATTGTTTTTGTACTTCATCTCCATCAAGTGCCATAATTGCTTGATCTAAACGAGATAATTTATGTACTGGTTGTGTTTTATCAATTGCATCTTTTAGTCTATAGAATGTATCGCTGAATAACTCTGTATTTACTACTTTTAGTCCGAACTCTTCGGCTTTGAGTTTGAGTAAATCATATTTTACTAAGAATTCAGGAATTAGTTTATTAGTATTTTCTAAGAATACATCCACATATTTTCCAAATAAATTTTCATCATCAAATGTATTATATCGTTTAATTAATGCCCATACCGGAATTGATGATTCAGGCTTGCGTCCTTCAACTCTACCCGGAGCCGTAGAATGTTGTTCAATTAAATTATGTACGCGATCACCATCCATAAAAGTTGTAATAAATATACCTCCGGATCGTAAGTTTGTGGCTACATTAGTGAGAAATCCATTTAATTTTTCTTCAGTTTGAAAGAAATAATGAATTGCAAACATACATGATATCATTGTAAATTTCTTTCCAGCTCGTCCAGAAATATAACTTAAATATTCTGGTGCAGAAGCATTACGATTGTATAATATCTTAAATAAACGCTTAGATTCATCATCTTTTTGTGCTTCTGCGGCTTCACCATTTTGAAATGGTAGAGAACAATCTCCTACTAAAAATACTGTATCTGGATAAATAGTTTTTTCAACACCTTCCGCATTAAGAGTTTTTACAGCAATACGTTGTTTTAACATACGAGCATATGCACCTTCACGTGCATTCATAATATTATCGCGAGATATATCAACGCCCATAATAAATCTATAACCGCCTTCGCGCCAACGATGAAGATCTCCTGCCATACCACATGCTATTTCAAGTAAAGCTTCCTTACTCTTGGATTGTTCATATAACATCTTTTTAATACCTAGATTGTGAAAATCAAGCATATTTACTGATAACATGTGCTGACGAGGAATATCGCGAGCATAATAGACATCGTCAATTCCTAGAAGACGCTCTTCAATTGAATCAGATATAGAAGAAATACCAATTGGTTCATCTCCAATAATCATGGCTTTAGTTACAGGTTTATGAATAGAACGCCATATACTTGTGGCTACACTAATATCATTTGCTGTCTTACTTAATTCTCCAGTTTTCTGATAAATACGAGTCTTATCTTCACGAACACGAAGAGGCATCCAGCATTTTGAAGCACTTACACTAGAACTATTTTTACGATTAATATCAAATGAAAATTCTACAATACTTTTATTGCCAATTATAGATTTATCTTCACAAATAGCTTTATTACCAATTATTGGAACTTGTGCAATTTCAATACCTTTATAATTATTTGAAAGCGGATTAAATGGTTTTGCAAAATATGTAGTCTTCATCTTGTATATACTTGTAGCATACTTACGATCATAACGTCGACGAAGTCCTTCCATTGGTGTAATTGGTTCTTGTTGAGACGCATTGTATCCTGTGTATAATTTAAATTGTTTAAAACGTTGTTTTGTAGCCACATCATATATTTCATCCATTTCTTCAACAAGAAAATCAATGGTATTTTGGTCAGAGGGTTTCCATTTGAAAACTTTATCCCATCTCACATTTATAGGTATTTTCTCAAGTGGACGCCCTGGATAAAATCCAAATACAGATAACAACGCAGGAGTAAATATAAGTCCATCAATATTATATGGTAAATTACGAGCCTGTTGTAAAAAATCTTTACATGCTGAAAACATTTCTTTACCTTCTGCAAATACATGTTCCTTATAGCGAAGTTCAATTGAACTAAATGAATCAACCCAATTCTTTTTATCACATACAAATTGAATTATTGAATAACGATTGTCATTAGTGTTCTTGGTATCTTTATCTTGTTGTTGTGTTTTTGATTTATTTTGTTTAATTAATGGTAAATCCATTACCGATTTACCATCTATGAAATAGATGTCAAATGCAGCAAATATATCATTAGTATTATTATCACGTCGTTGTGTAAATTTTATATATTCACCATCTAAAATAGATCCCATTAATTTAGGGTTGCTTACCTTCATACCAGTATCAATTACATCAAATACATTATTAATTAAATAAGCTTCTCCTATTTTTGAAATATACATAAGCATACGTTCACCATCAGCTTTATCAGTTACACAATAGTTATTAAGAATACTTTGTATACCATATGTATTTGGGCCAGGTTCAATTAGATTATGTTGTTCAAGTGTTATTGGTTTTGGAGTTAAGAAATGTGACTTTTCTTCTAATTCTTCTGCTTGAACTAGAACTTTATCAGTTTCTTGCCCAGGTTTAGTTCCCGTTGTAGCCAATGATGAGTCTGCCTTATTTTTTCGTTCACGATCATAATAAGGATTCTCTTGTAAAACTGTCTTAATAAGACTATCATATTCTTTAATAATTTCATTTCTATGAGATTTCGAAACCATAACATTTTGTTGAGTTAATATTTGTATCATTGGTATAGTATAATCAATAATATTTTCTATATTATCATAAATCTTAATAAACATTTCAAAACGATATTCTATTTTTGCATTTGCAAGATTTGCATCAATCATAGAATTTGTTATATTTTCACATTCACGAATAAGAGATACTCGATATTCAATCTTATTATCATCTGTGCTATAAGAAAACACTTTAATTAATTTATAAAATTTTGCAATAGATTGCCATGAAGTTGAATCGTATTCCGATTTATCAAACTCTTTTCGTTCCATAATATGAGAAATTATATGAATTGGAAACTCATCAGGTAACAATTGAGATTCATGAGCAATATAACTATACCATTTGTGAGGTATATTTGCCACACTTTCAGTTAAACAATATTGTGATATATGTGGAATTGATTCTATTTCGAGAATTGCCCCTCCTTCAGATGGAACTATTGATAGTTTTTCTTGAAAAATTTGTTCATTTAAATCATCATTACTTCTAAGAGTTGAAATAACAGTATTAAAAGTATCTTCAGTCCATCCTGATGATGATAAAAACTTAAAACTCCATTCATAGTTATTATCGGATGCTTTTCTTGCATAATCTAAAAGAAACGGTTCCATTGTATCTTTTGAAATTTGCATTTCTTTTATCTGGTTTACCTATAACAAAATAGTATTTATTTCTTTAACTTCATTTTTTTACCATATATTTGCCTTTTTCATAATAGAAAATATAGTCGTATTCTTTACTCTTTGATCGTATTTTTGGTTTAGACTTTGTTTCTGAATCTAATTTTGGCTCAATATTTTTAGTCTTTTCATAAGTAATATTTTTATCAAGAAACCATGATAGAAACCCACTTACTATTTTTAATACATCATCTATTTCTGCATGTTTATTTCCTGTAATCCAACTTAAAATAACTCTACTCTTTTTTGGACCTAGCCATTTATGAACCATATAATCAGTTACAAAGTTAGTAAGTTCTGTTTTTAAAATATCTCGCGCATGATCTATCATACCTTCTGTATAAATTTCACTCATTTCATCTATAGTTTTTATTAAATAATACCATATATCAATTCCAGTATTCTCTTTAAAATCAAGAGTTACAGTTTTAACTATTTTTGGAGAAAGAATATTACATTCACGTTCACATTCTTCATTTACTACATTATTATCTATTTCTTTTTCAACTATAAATGCTAACTTATCTTCTTTCATATTAACTATATGTGCTTTATTCTCTTTTTTATTAATCGGATTATACATTAATGCATCATCATAAGGAACTTGCAAATGTTTATTATGGTGTTCATGTTTATAATTCCAAAGTCCAGACCCAGAGGGTAAACGAAGGAATAGTTCTTTATCCATTTATAATTTAAATAATATGTTTAAAAATAATCAAATTTTATACAATAATAAACTCTTCTATTTTTAAGTCATTTTCACAATTAATATTATTTTGAATAGCTACTTTTGAGAATTTCTTCTTCAATAAAGAAAATCGTAAACTTGACGATATTCTTGATAGACTTTGATTTTCTATTTCACCTATATTATCTTCATCAATAGTATGTATTTCTTCATTTGACGTACACACTATGTTTTTTTTATTTTTTTTATTAGTAGAAACTAATGTATTCTCATTTATATTTGAATTAAGAACATCGCATATAGATTCGTATTTTTTTAATTCACATAATGATCTATTACAAAATTTAATGTATTGTTCTAATTGTTCTAATAATTCTAAAGGAATCCATGATAGATTAACAAAAATACCATTATTATTTTTTGTATAACTATTATTATATTTATGTATCATCTTAAATATTTCTTCTATTTCAGTTTGACTAAGTGACTCTATTTCATGGACTAGTTTCTTACATCTTTCAATATGTTCAGAATTCATTTTATATATATATAAATAATTTTTTAAGTAATATTAATCATAATATATTTCTCCATCTATATCTCCACCAGTTGATTCATCGCCATCGCTATTATCATCGCCATCCCCGTCACCATCATCATCGTCATCATTACCTTCATCAATAGAATAGTCATCATATAAACCACCGCCTACATCAATATTAACTAATTCAGTTTCATCTTTATCCTCATCATCTTTATCATCTATATCTTCTTCATCTATGGCTTCTTCCGATCCTTCAATTATCTCAGTTTGTTCAGTATATTCAATTTCAGCTCCTTGATTATTATTTTGTAGATCTGGATCTTTAACTGCTTTTCCAATTATAGAAATTTTAGTATCATTTAATTGGTATCGTTTTCCCATCACCATTACATAAATAGTATCTCCAATATTAATTTCATCTAAATTTACTTCAGATCCTAGACCTGCTGCTTTCTTTGGAATAATAATATCTAAGATTGAACTTTCAGCAAGAAGACCTAATACATTCTTGTTCTTAACAGTTGCTTGAACTATAAGTCCTTGTGATGGATTACATGCTTCGCCTGTACAAATTAAATCAAAGGTAATATGTCCATTAAAATGCTGTTTTATAAATTTACCCATAGATCTTTTTAATATATGTAAACTTCCTGGTCGAATATATCCATATCGGCTACAAATTCCTTCTAAATTAGAACGAATCTTTGATAATATATTTTCTTCAAAATTACTTGATAATTCATCGGGGGCAAGTTGAATAGAAGCTTTGAATCTAATTGGAGTAAACATGAATGAATCTTATTCTTCTATTCTATACTCATCAATATCATTTTTTTATATAGAAATTAAATATAATTTATAAAAATAATATATAATGTAGAATTAATCTCTTACACAACGACATCCGCCTTTTCCACAACGACGTGTTTCACCTTTATTACAAAAATTTTCGTATAAATTTAATGATTTATCCCCCCATAGCAGAAGGTGATGTTTTTGCATTTGGACATACTATTTCACCTTGAGCAGAATACATACAACTCGGATCAGATGGTTTATTTTGTACCCATCCTTTCTTTTCCTTGATTTTATCTTGCATTTCAGATGCACCTATTGGAAAACCATATCCGGATCTTTCATTCCAAAAAGATTGTTGTGCTTCTTTATCAATGTAAGCAGGGTTCATTTATAATAATAATCAGATAATTTATTCAATACCATAAAAATCTTTGACTTTTTTACTGGCTTTTAAAGATCGTGCTTTTACATCTACAATTTTAATGTTTTCTAAACTTCTTGCTCGAGATAATGCAGTATATGCTTGTCCAACACTAAAAATAGTGTCTCCTATATCAATTTCAATAGCATCTAGTGTCATTCCTTGAGATTTATGACAAGATAAAGCCCATGCTAATTTTATTGGAATATACTCAACCCATATAGAACTATCATCATCATGTTCAATTTTTCGGTAATTAATAGTATGCTTTCCTGCATTTATAAAGTTAACTATTATTTCAGTATCTCTAACTTCTGTAACTATACCACGAGATCCATTAACTAAATTACTTCCTTGATCTAGATTCCATGTTAAAACAACTTGTGCACCTTCGCATATTTTAATTTCTTCAGGTATTCCAATACTTTTCGACCATTTTATAGCATTAGGATTAGAAGGAAATATTTTATATGTTTTACATTCTTTACATTCTTCTCGTGTTAGTTTAAGTAATTCTTCTGTATTAATTTTATCTACATCAATATTTAATGAGTATAATCTTGTTGGTATAATATTATCTGCGAATTTTGTATTTTTTAATGATTCAAGAATTTTAATATCTTCTGTTGTCGGTTTTCCAATTCTAATCCGGTTTAGTAAAGATTGGAATTCTTCATCTTTATGACGTAAATTAGTTGTTAAATTACATATAGTAATATTTGCACGTTTCCACTCTTCACTAGTAAAACAGTAATCTCCAACAACTGGAGGTAATTGAAACATATCACCAACTAGAATTATTTGAACACCACCAAATGGTTCGTGATTAACACGAATGTTAGAAAGAATAATTGATATTTTATCAAAAAGTTCTTCATTCATCATAGAAATTTCATCAATTATCAGTATATCCAATTTATTTAACTTTAACCGCGTTTTATATTTAATATTATTAGCTAACTTTGTAGCATCATCTTTAGCCAAACCTATGTTTAAATAAGAATGAATTGTTTGTCCTCCAATAAGAATAGCTGCTGAACCAGTTGTTGCAGTAACACCAATTCTTTTTCTATTTTGTTTTGCCCAATTAATTATAGATGCAATAGTAAAACTTTTTCCAACCCCACCAGCACCAGTAATAAATATATTATTTCCATTTTTTACATTATCTAATGCATATAATTGATCAGGAGTCATAATATTATTACGACTATTACTTAAGTCAGATGGTTTAGGTATAGGTATTGTTTTATTTTCAATATTACTATTTATAAATTCAATTGCCTCTGATTTTGATATAAATTTTTTATATTTTGCATCAGTAAAACCATCTATACTATTCTTACAGTCTATCCATTTATTAAAAATACCAACTTGTCTTCCTTTAGCAACAGCATAAAATACTGTTTTTTCTTTTTCTTCGTGTTTAGTTTTATATGATAAATAATCATCTGCAGATATTTTTGTTTTACTAATTACATCTTCTAATTGACAACCATTATTTACCATATCATATGTTAATTTAGATAAACGTAATTTAATAGAAAATGGTGTACGTTTCATTTTAATAGCAATATCATCAATACTTATCTTTGAGATCATATTTAATAACCATTCATCTTGTTCTTTATTCCATTTTGCTCTATGATTATCTGGTTCATAAGTATTAGTAGAGTTCATTACTTAAGTTAATAATAAAAATAATGAACAATCAAATTTTATCATTAATTATTATAATATGGCTATTTAAGAAAATTAATATTAAAATATATAGAAAAAATATATCTAAATCTATAACAGTATGGAAATGGAAAAAGAAAAGGTAGGTAGGACAGAATTATGTATATATATAGGAGATGAAGAAAGAAAAGAAAAAGAAAAAGATTATAAAACAACTACAAATAGTGCAGTATATTTTATGATTATTGGGAAAATTAATGGTAATATGAATATTACAATACATAGAACATATGATATTGAAACTGAAAATAATAATAAAGTTATTAGCAGTATTTACATAGTAGATAGACTTGATGATTTTTATAATTTTATTATAAATCATCCATTTGTTAAAAATTCATTACAAATTAATGGGGAAAGTTATATTTTTACTTTGGATGATTATAAAAAATTGCTTAAATTAGCAAAAAAACAAGTTCCTTATTATATTAACAATTTTGAAGCAGCAAGTAATGAAGAAGTGCTATTTACACCTAAACAAATTAACATTAATAGGGGTAGTAAAATACAGAAATATACTACAGATGGAAAGTTAGTTAAAACTTATATTGGGATAAGAGAAACATCAAGACAAGAGTTTATATCAGATACAACATTGAAATCTGCAATAGTCAATAAATCAATTTATGCGGGGCATCGTTGGTTATACTTAGATAGATCTTTGCCTGATAATACATTTCAAGAAATAGGAGAATCGTTAAAAGTTAATAAATATAAAAATACACTTATAGCTATGTTAGATATTGATAAAACTAAAATAGTTAGTATTTTTACAAATCAGAAAGAAGCAAGTATTGCACGCAAATTAAAATCTTCTTCTGCCATTTTTCATAGTTTAACAAATGGCACTATTTCAAGTGGACACTATTTCAAATATTACAATGATTGTTCAGATGAATTAAAACAAGCATATATAGAATTAAATGGAAAAATTCCCGAAATACATACACCAAATAAAGGTATAACTGTTAAACAAATTAATCATGTAACAGGAGAAACTATTAAAGAATTCTCTAGTTTGCTTGAGATTCAAAAACAATTTCAAATATCTAATAAATGTTTAAAAAAAGCTATACAGACATGTGAAGTAATTAAAGGTTTTAAATGGAGTTATTAATTTTTATTATGAAGTAAATATCTCTTTAAATAATGCATTCTTTTCATCAATTTTACCAGAAATATCCAATATATGCGCAAGATATATTGTATATGCCATCGTTATTGGATGACGTTTTCCAATTTTATTACGTTTTATAGTAATAATTTCTCTTAACAATGAGATTGATTCGTCTAGTTTTCCTTGAACTTCAAGATTTACCACAAGAGTTATAATTGATGCTAATGTTTTATTGTGATAATTACCTAATAAATATCTATTTCTTGAAACGGTATTACGTAATATACTTTCTTCTGCTCTTAAAATAATTTTATTCTTAAATTTCATAGTTGATTTAATCTCATCAAGATATGAGAGCATGTTTGAATATATTGAATTAAACATGTTTCTTATAATTAGAGACGAATAAAAGAAGAATGTTCCATTTTATGAATTAAAATATTAACAATACGTTTCATTGAAATATTTAATAAATGTTGTATATTAAATATCAAAAAGTCGAACATTTTTACATTTAATTCAAAAAAACTCGCAGAGAAACATTTTATGTTTTATTCGATGAATTTTAAACGCGCCAAAAATTATTTTCTTCGGATATAGTAGAAACCACCGCCGCGAAGAATGACAACTGTTCCAGTTAACTCACCTCCAGGTATTGATTACTTCCAACAATTACAATCTATGGGCGCCATAAATACCGTTGATCGTGATTTATGGAGATCTCAGCATAATCAGACTGCTGATATTTTAAACCATGCGGATCGCGCTAACTTTACTAACGAATACCGTGGTAATCGTGCATTTGATTATTTAAATCAACATATCACTAGCGCTGCAGCAGATGGTTTAGCTGCAGTAGAACGCAATGGTACTGCTAACATATTAGCTGGTGAAAAGAACTATGGTTTATTAAATTCCCAAAATGAACGTATCGCAGCTATGATGGGTAATCAGGCTGAACGTATTGGTGCTACTGGTATAGCAACTACTGAAAAAGTTGGTGCATCATTAAACACTCAAGCTGAACGTATAGGTACTGCAGTATCTACTCAAAACGAACGTATTGGTGCAGCAGTATCTACACAAAACGAACGTATTGGTGCAGCAGTATCTACTCAAAACGAACGTATTGGTGCAGGTATTAATACTCAAAACGAACGTATACACAATGATCTTTCTATACAAAGCGAACGTATTGGTGCAGCAGTATCTACTCAAAACGAACGTATTGCAAACAATACAAGCGTACAATCTGAACGTATTGCTTCACAAACTGGACTTCAATCTGAAAGAATATTAAATGATGTTAAAAGTGTATTAGGAACTAACTTTACTGAAACTCTTAACGGATTACATGATATTCGTGCACGTAATACTGATAATTTTGCCAAAACATGGGTTAACCAAGCTGAACAAAATACATTAGCTTACCGTAATACTTCTGATCTTGCTCGTTTAAATTTAGAAGGATTTGCTAAACAAAATCTTGAATTACAAAAAGTAGAATCAGTATTAGGTAAACAAGCATTAGAAAACGCAACCCATTTAATGAAATTAAATCTTGAAGGATTTGCCAAGACTCAAATGGATGTTGCCAAATCTGAAGCAGCATTATCCAAACAAATGTTAGAAGCTGAGCTCAAACTTGTTGAAAAATTAAACCACAATGAATCCAGAATTGTTGATAAGATGGGACATATTGAAAATGAACGCTTAAGAGATAAGACATACTTAGGCGCTGCAAAGGGTTTAATTCTTGATGAATATCGCAACGGTAACTTTGATCAAAAATGCCATCATCACCGACGAAGAAGCCATAGCCATAGCCGAAGCCCAAGTCCACGCCGACGCAGTCATCATCATCATTATTATGATGAACGTGACGATCGCCGACGTGACGATGACAGACGCATCAATGTAATTACATCTATCCGTGATCGCAATGATGCATCTGCAGGCGCAGGTGCAGGTGGATTCATAGGTGCAGGAGGTAACTAGCAACCAACAACTAGTAACCTTCCAACAACTCGTGAAAGGTTACTAGGTATTATAAATTCAAGTGATCCTCGCGAAAACATAAATATACATAATCAAAATGCTCATTATACTATAGATGATTCTGATAGTGATGATGAATCTGACTCAGATAATATATCAATAAAGTCAAATGATAAAAATAATTTAATTAAATTATTACGAGGACCAAGAGGACCGCGAGGAAAAAATGGACACGACGGCAAAGATGGCCAAGATGGCCATGACGGCAAAGATGGACATGACGGCAAAGATGGACATGACGGCAAAGATGGTCAAGATGGACATGACGGCAAAGATGGCAAAGATGGCAAAGATGGTCAAGACGGTAAAGATGGTCAAGATGGCCATGACGGCAAAGATGGCAAAGATGGCCATGACGGCAAAGACGGTCAAGATGGACACGATGGACCACATGGTCCACCTGGAAATGATGGAAAGAATGGTAAAGACGGTCAAGATGGAAAAGATGGTATACAAGGACCTCAAGGGACACAGGGTCCACCTGGAAATGATGGAAAGAATGGTAAAGATGGCCAGGATGGACCACATGGACCGCCTGGAAAAGATGGTAAAGATGGTCAGGATGGACCACCTGGGCTACCGGGTAAAGATGGAAAAGATGGTAACGGAAACGGAAACGGTAACGGAAACGGAAACGGAAACGGAAACGGAAATTCTTAATTAACTTTAACTTTATCTTTATTTTTATTATATTTAATTTTATAGATAAATGTTAATTGGAAAAATAGAATACGGAACATGGAATGATGGTTCTTCAATTTATAAAGACAGTAATGGTTATTATATTGTAACACTTGCTAAAAAATATTTAAAAAACTGGAAACCACCTAAAGATAATGTTTTATTAGCATTAGATTCTCGTACATATAAATGGAAAGACTATGATAAAAATGATAAATACAAAAACAGATCTTCTCCTCATTTCCCAGCAAATGAATATTGTGGAAAAAAGAAAAAAGGGTATGATGGTAATATGTATATTTCTATGCCAGATAAAAATGGTGTTTGTAAATGGAAAAAAATTAAATAAAATATTTATTATGTATAATGATGGCTATGCCTAAAATGGTAGGAGGTAGTTTTGGGATGGGAATGGTTATTCGACTAATTATAAGTATAGTTTTAACATTATTATGGATATTTATTATTGTTTGCGGAGTTTATATTGTTAAAAATCAAAATAATTATCCTGAAACTATAGATGCCAACATTAAATCCGCTGTGTGTGATGAAGCCACTAATAAATGTACATTGACTTTACAGTATACTGTAAATAACCAAGTTTATGATATAACTAATTATAAAACAACAGGAGTATTCGTTGATGGAGGAAGTTTAACAATTAATTATAATTCTAGTGATCCAAGTATATTTGTAATTAAACCTATACCAAACTGGTTTGGATGGGTTATAATAACTATATTTAGTATTTTCTTAATATTAACTTGGGTAGCATTTTATTTTAGTTATACAAAATCAGATATTGCAACTTATACCGATCAAACACAATCAGATTCTAATAATACTCCTGCAATCTAAATTATCTCTTTATCTTCTTCGTCACAATCTATACTTTTATTGATAACTTCTGAACGTAAATTACAGCGTAATGAATTATGAAGACTAGTTATTTCTTTTTCAAGAGGTATATTTGTTAATTCTAATATATCATTTCTTATTTTATTTGTTCCAATTTCGTCATTTTCATAAAGTCTATCATTTGCACTTATTGATATATCTTGTGTTATTTTATCAAAAACTTGTCTATCTGGCTGGACTTCCCATTTTCCATCACCTTTATGAACTTCACAATAACTATTTGTTAAATGTTTCTTCCTTACGCATAAATTCTTTGGATTTTGCAAAAGCTTATTAGCATATTTAATCATAACTTGTAAAGTTTCAGTTGTAGCATTTCGAAAAATACGCTTTAGATCTTTATCAGAAATATGCTTATCGTCAAATTCAATTGTAGCTAAATTATCATATTTTACAATATTTACAGTAATATTGTTTTGAGTTCCAATATTAGTTATATTATTATTAGTTATATTATTAATAGTTGTAGCCTGTATATGTTCTTGTTCTTTTTTAATTTTACACTTTTTTTGATGCCTATATTTAGCATTTTTCATAGTGAAAACTTCTTGACAATATATACATTCTAATGGGTTTATTTTACCTTTGCATTTTTCTTGATGCTTTACTTTTGTACAATGTTTTGTAAATATTTTCTCACACTTTTCACATTGGTTTTTGTGAAAAATAATTGGGTTACCTTTTGTGGAAGTTGGGTTACCTTTTGTGGAAGTTGGGTTACCTTTTGTGGACGTTTGGGTTACCTTTTGTGGAAGTTGGGTTACCTTTTGTGGACATTCTGGTTCTACATCTATATGTTTTCTCATAAAGTGTCTTAGAGTACTGGAGCGCCATTTTGAAGTAAAATTACAATCAGAACAAGGATGATTTTCCATTAATTTATGATAATATAATAAATCTTTAAATAATAAAAACATTATGATGTTTTGAACCGGTTCGAACCGGTTCACCAAAAATATATATATATTTTTTTAAAAATTTTTAAAGCTAAATTATTTTAACCCCTACATATTTAAAACTTTAATTTATATAAATTTTAAGGCCAAATAATATTGGCATTAATTGGATGACATCTAAAAATATTATATATAAAACAATTCAAGATAAAATCATTAATCAAATATCAACTATTTTAAATATAAAAACAAAAGGAGGATATTTAGATATTCACGAATTAGAAAATGATACACTTAAAATAAGTACAATTTTACGTATGTTACCAGATATCAAACGGTATTTTTCAGTAAGTAATATTAGTTTATTAAAATCAGAAAATGCTAAATCAATTGATATATGTGTTTCTATAATTAAAAATATACTAAAATATAATTATGAAATTGTTATTGCATCCTATAAAATAAAAGATCTTAATATTAAAACTAAACGTTTTTACTTTCATGATATAAGAAATTAATCAAAATCAAAATATAATAAATGCTACAAATTTTATGGGCAACAGGATATGCATATGATAAAGATTGGGAAATAAGTTGGATCAAAGAATTATTAGGAAATATTGAATATAAAATAGATACTTTAATAACTACTAATCAAATAATTCCAAATTCTATAATTGTTTTCAATCATAATTGTCCTTATTATGAATATCTATTAGAATATGAAAAACTAAAATTACCATTTGGTCTTATTCATTTATCAGATGAATTTATTAATGATGATTGTAATGTATATAATTTAACTATGTGTAAATTTGTTTTTCGTAATTATTATCATAAAATATTTGAAAATACTCCAAAGGTACACCATTTTGCATTAGGATATAAATACGATTTATGGAATGATGTTTTATTAATTGAAAAAAAAAATGTAGCTACTTTTTCAAGTAAAGAAAGGCAGTTTGATTGGAACTTTCTTGGGTTTGATCATGAAAAAATGCCAGAGAGAAGATATGCTATCAATTTATTCAAAATTATACCAAATAATAAAATAGTTATTGAGACTGGTAATAGTTATGGTCAACAATTGACTGGGTTAAAAACTCCCGAATATAGACAAGTCTTAATTAATAGTAAATTTACATTATCACCATTTGGTATTAAAAATATAGAATGTTTTAGATTAACAGAATCTTTAGAATGTGGAAGTATTCCTATTACAATAAATCAAGATTACTGGGAAAAAATGTTTGGTGAGAAACCCCCATTTGTTATGGGAAATACATGGGAAGAATCTTTGAATAAAGTTCAAAATCTATTATTACCCGAAAATCAATTAACACTTGAAGAAATGCGTATTACATGTTGCCAGTTTTGGAGGAAATATAAAAATAAAATTTCAAATAAACTAGCTGAAAAAATAAAATTACTCAATTAAAACATAAATCTTCTATTTTCATGATATAAGAAATTTATCAAATAATATAATAAATGTTAAACGTAATATGGTGTACTTCCGTACATTGTGAAAATGATTGGGAAACAACTTGGATTCAAGAGCTTTTATCATTAGGTAATATTGAATATAAAATACAAAACTTTACAAATCATATATTACCCAATTCTCTTATTGTATGTAATAATATTAATTATTATCAATATTTATTAGAATATGAAAAAAATGGAATACCATTTGGTCTTATTCATTTATCTGATGAATATTTGAATGAAAATTATAGTATTATTTATAATTTTAAAATGTGTAAATTCGTTTTTCGTAATTATTATAATAAAATATTTGAAAATCATCCAAAGGTTATTCATTTTGCATTAGGATATAAATATGATTTATGGAAAAGTATTTCTGATGAAGATAAAAAGAATGTAGCTACTTTTTCATGTGATAAAAGGCAATATGATTGGAGCTTTGCTGGAGCAGTAGAAGCTCATATAGATAGAAAAGAAGTTATTAATTTATTTCAACATATTGGTAATAATAAAGTCATTATTGAAATTGGTAACAGTTTTCAAAAACCTATTTCAGGTTTAAATAGTAATGATTATAGGTCTTTAATGATTAATAGTAAATTTAGTTTATCACCAGCTGGATGGAAAAATTTGGAATCTTTTAGATTAACAGAGGCACTCGAATGTGGTAGTATTCCAATTTCAGTAAAATATAGATCACCTAAACAATATGTTTTTCCGAGTCATTGGGAAAAAATATTTGGTGAAAAAATCCCATTTATAATGGAAGAGACTTGGCAAGAATCTTATGAAAAAGTACAAGAATTATTAAAACCAGAAAATGCGAATAAACTTGAAAATATGCGAGTAGAATGTTGCCAGTTTTGGAGGAAATATAAAAATAAAATTTCAAATAAACTAGCTGAAAAAATAAAATTACTCAATTAAAATATTTCTGACGTTTTCCATTCGCATTTTTGAAATATTCAGTACTAATTTCAATAATACGATTACTATATTCTTGAATACGTCTGCTTAAATTTAGAATTTTTTCAGTTAAGAAATGAATTTCATCGTTTGTTGCTATAATTTCGTCAGATGAAATAGTTGTATTAGTCATAATAATAGGCGGCGGTATACCAAAAATGGGGAATAGTTCTGTATTAGAATTAGAATAATAAAGAAAAGAAAAATTATCAGTTTCTATTTCATTCTTTGTTTTGAAACAAGAGTCCATTTGTTTTTATTATTAATAATAACTTTACACTTAAGTAGGTTTATTATTGAGACCTAAATAATAGCCAAACATAGTCTTAATACCAAAATATAAATGCACAGCAGCACCAAATAATATCCAAAAAAATATCCATAATATCCACTCTATTGGCTTATGCAACTTTAATAAAAATTTACCAATTAAAAATGCACCAAGTAATGATGTAGTCCAATCAAATATAGCCATACCAAATATTTTAGGTTTTCGCAGTTCATGTATAGATAATGTTGTTTCCATTTATATATTTCAAATAAAAAAAAATGAACATTGTATTTATTATAATTGCAATATAATGAAGTTTGAATATCTATATATTAATAAAATTAAAGAATATTCACCTTATATACGTCGTAATTTATTTAATTATACTTTAATAAAAGAATATGTAAAGCAAGGTAAAATAACTAATTATAAACAATGGAAATCAATATTACGTTATGAATTAGAAAAATGCGATGAGTTGCTATATCCAAATATAAATTGTTGTTGGTATTGTTGTTGTTATCATAATCTTACAAACGATGATACTGATCAGCTTTCAGCATTATGCGCCGTAGCATTTTTTAAATCATGTAAGAAAATACAAAAATATTTAAATATTCCAATGATGGAATATAGAGAAAGTATAATTAACAAACATAAATATAACTTTCTTGGTTCAGCTAAAAGAACTAATATATCATTAACTGCGTCGGAATACGAATGCCCGATTTGTCTTGATATGAAAAAGAATTTACTAATTATGAGTTGTGGTCATTATTTATGTAAAGATTGCGCTGAAACTATGTGGACCCCTAAAATTAATACACTTACAGGTTTAACATCAGCAGGCTTGACTTCAGTATGTCCAATGTGTCGTTGTAAAGTATGTATTTATCCAGGTCATATATTATGGAAAGTATTGAAATAAATAATATAACAAAAAAGTAATGGATAGTGAAAAAGTGCGTTTTGAATATGTAGAACGCATATATAATAGTATTCAACCTTATATGGAGGAATATAAAGCTTTGTATGAAGAATTAATTAGATATTTATCTAGTTTAAATGCTCATTATCGCGAAATAAATGATAGAGTCAAATCTTTAAAACAAAAAAATCCATTATTTATGAGATCTAGATTAAAAACATTAACCTCAAATGATCAAGAAAAAATAGAAAACACGAAAATTGCTTTATTAAAGAATATTGATAGATTACAAGCATTAAAATTAATTGATCCAGATCCTAATAATAATTTAATAAATTCAGAAAAAGCCAAAAAGATAGAAATATTTTCAGAAGCTGCTTATGAAAAAGGATTAACAAGGGCACTTAAACTATTAATTGATGCAAGTCGTTTTGTTAATCAAGAAGAACTATATCATATGAAAGAATATGCTAAAAGTCAAGAATTATTAGCAGAAAAAGTTAATATATTATTGCATGATTATAAAGAAAGAATTATTGAAAAAGGTATAAATACTTATAGAAAATTATTAAAAACTACACAATTTTCTTCAATGAAGAGACGAGAAAATAATTCTAAATTAAATATTCTTATAATAACTGGTGTTGGATCTGGATCAAGTGACATATCATATTTTCAAGACGTTTTAAATAGTTCAACTTATGAGAAATATTCAAGTTATTGTAATTTTAATATATTTGATTATGATTCTAAAGGTATTTTCTCAGATGTATTTGACGTAGTACATGATAAAGTTGGTTTAATAAAAACAGATAGAGTCGAGAGACTAGTTTCATTGTTAATGAAAATGTTAGATACTGATTCTGAAATTGTTATTTTATGTTATAGCCATGGTGTTCTTTTAACATATAGAGCAATACAATTTTTAAAAAATAATCCAAAATATAAAGAAGCATTGAAAGAAGTTTCTATAAAAGCGTTTGGTGGTGCACAAATAATTCCTGAAAAAACAAAAAAATATCAGTTAAAAGAAGCCCTAAATTATTTTAATTCAACTGATTTAGTAAATTTACTTAATTTTAAAGCAAACTTTTTTAAAATTTTTGAAGGAACTAGCAAAACACCATACAATATAATTTTTCAAAAAGAGTTTGATAATAGTATTTATAAATTTTTTGTGTATGACACTTCTCATGTAAAAAATACTCAAGTTGGTGAAAAAGATAGGTTTCTTGGTATACCTGTAAAAGGAGTAGCGGATCGTTTTGCTGCACACACACTTCTCTTTAATTTTGTTTTAAATAAAGCAATGGAAGAATGTATGCAAAGAAGTAAATTAGGATTAAGATCCAGATCTAGAAAAGTTTAATATAATAAATTATAAAATATAATGATCAAGTAGAGATAAATTACAGTTGAATGCCTCCAAAAAAAGAAATGAACGGTGGTATTGCTTTTGATTACAATGTTAGAGAAAAAAAAGCAAATATTATATCTATATCTACATCTCATAATACTGATGCAAGTTATATAGAAGATGTTATAATAAATAGAGTATTAGTATTAGATATTCAAATAAATAATAATAGTTTCGCATCATCTGTTGCAAAAACAAAAGAAGAACTTATTCAACAATTAATTGATAAAGCAGTTTTAGTTATAGGACTTCGTCCAGAAATACCTAAATTTGTATACAAAATATCTGATATTAAATTTGAAACAACATATATTATATCACCAGATGATAAAAATAAACTTCTTTTAAGTGTAACTGGAATGTTGATGAAGAAAAGATCTACTTCTTAATATGGAAATGAAAATTAATCTGCTAAAGTTATACTTTCTTTTTTGTTGGGCGTCCACGTTTCTTCGCGGCTTCACTATTTCCGTTACTATTTTCATTAGTTTCATTTGTAATTTTGGAAAGTTTTGGATAGTGGTTTCCATATTGAATACTCGAAAACATTCCATTTCGTTCAATATCGACAATCATATTTGCAGAATCACGAATCGTATCTAAATGAGACATAAGTAGAATACTTTGATATCCTCCAAACTCCATCATTCCCCTTAGCATAATTTGAATCTTATCCAGGTTAAAAGCATCGCATGCAACAAATCCTTCATCAATAAAAAGATGCTTGATATTTTGCCCAGTTGCACCAATACTTGCAAATGCTAATCGTAAAGCAATCCCTACAATAAATCGTTGATATCCCGATGCCATTCCAAGGGTTGGACTATTGCCACGATCAAGTAGCATATATTGGAATGACTTATTATTGTAATAAATCTTTAGTCTAATTGTATCAATAGTTTCTAGATAGCGATTGATTTCTGATTCAAGGAGCGGAATTACATTTTCACGATATACCCATTCCTTATAACCTTCACCGTTTGTTTTTTCTCCTACAAACTTATTTTCAAGTACTATAAGTTTATCTTTGCGCTCTTGTAACATTTGACATATTCCTTCATATCGTGATTGCATATTTAAACAATTGTCACGGCCATTCATTTCAGTAATAATTCGTGTATGTGTCGTTCGCATTTCAGCTAGTTGTTTTTCTACATCTTTAACTTTCTTATCAATAGTGCTCTTTTCTTTATATTTTAGAATTTTATCACATACTGCCATATCTGTTTCAAGGGCTTGCCATTCTTTAATACGTTCAAATAAATCTACACGAAGCTTATTATTCTTCTGCCATTCAGCAAATTCATTAGCTAATTTTACTCTTTCATATTCATCTTCATATTCTTTACATTTTTCAATTAATTCTTTATTAGTTATATTCCAGGTATTGTGCTCTTCTTGTACCTTAGTTTCTTCTTCAATCATTTGGTACATATCATCATACGTTTTAAATTCTAATAAAAAGTGTTCAATTGATTCTAATATTGTTCTGGTTTCTTCAATTTCTTTGATTAAAGAAGATTCGATAGATGACCATTTCTTCCATTGAAGCCATTCGTATAACCGAATACTTTCTTTGATTTTTTCCATTGCACTTTCATTTTCAGTGTATTCTACATTCCATTTATCTAGATTTTTCCAATCAAGCACAGCTTGATCCCACTCAATCTTTTCATTTCCCATTGTTTCATAAGTTTGTTCATAGTATGTCTTTAATTTAATCACTGTTTCAAGACGTTTGGCTTCTTCATAATACTCATCATTAACATTCATTTTCTTTAATAAACGAAGTGTCTTTTGTAGAACTTGCATTAGAGATTCCTTTGAAGTTATTAAACTATTTTGACGAATCCGCATCGGTTGCTTATTACACGCCCAACATTCTTTGTTGTAAGGAATGTCATTCATTTCTTCAAGTTCTTTATTAATAGTTTCAATCTCTTGTTGTAGTGCTTTTTGTTCCTTAGATTTCTCTTCAGCCTTTTCAATATATTGCTTATAGAGTTCATACTTTTCTTGTAGGTTTTCAATGGATTCCTCGATCTCAAGCGTATCTTTAATTTTTGCATACCACTTGTCATATTCAATCTTCCACTTTTTGTAATTTTCCTTTTTTCGCATAGGCGTTGGCTTATTTGCAAGTAATCTAGTTTTAATTACTTCAAGATTTTTATACTTTTCGCTTTCTAATTTAATATTTTCTTCAAAATTATGTTTGGATTCAGATTCCTGCATTTCATCGATTTTTGTTCGTAGTTCTTCTTTACTTGGTTTTTCTGACTTAGGCTTAGATACTACATGTTTCATATGTTCTTTATAATCTAATTGCATTTGTTGAAGTCTCATTGTCTTTTCATCTTTAATAATAAGAAGGCTATCTGGATCATCTAACCATGCTTTATTTTGATTTGCACTCCATGTATTATAAGTCTTACGTTTCTTTTCAAGCATCTCAATAGATAGATTTAATTTAGGTTGCTTTTGAATATGATCAGTTAGTTTCTTATTATATATATCAATGTACTGTTCTAGTTCTTGTGTTGATGTTGATGTAATTGTTGCCGTCATTTGAGGTGACCCAATTGCCTTTAATTTATTATTTAAAATATCAAATTGTGCTTTTTGTTCACCCTCAATGCGTAACACCTTATCTTGATCTTCCTTAGAAATATTATTAAATCCAATGAGTTTCTTTTGTAGCTTCTCAATCTTCTTCTTAATCTTTGTAACGTCAATATCTTCAGTATATTCAAAATCTCCAATATAAGCAATAATAGCATTAGCTTGTTTTTGTAATTCTTCTTTGTTCTTCTCATAATCAGCAATCATATTCTCTAGATTTTCAATGTATGTTGTATTTGTATTTGTATTTGTATTTGTATTTTCGCTCGTGCTCGTGCTTATACTTGCACCTTCTTGTTGAACTTGACTATGACTACTTGTCTTTCCCTTTGTTTTTTGTAATTCTTCAACTGCATTAATGCTAGAACGAATAACATGAATAATATCAGTATGAGCTAGAATAGATTCCTTAATAATCTTTGAATATGCTGCAATAGATTCTAGATTAAGAGCTTTATCTAAAACAGCTTTTTGTTCATCTTGCTTCATATGAAAAAAATTATTTGTTTCAATTTGACTCATAAAGTTACTCATTAGAATTTCATCTAAAGTACCAAAGTGTTTATTAATCCAATCATCTACAAGTGATGTTCCTTCACATATAATAACTTTGCCAATCATTGAAGATTTATCTTCTGTATTAAATTTTATTTTACACACGGTAGCATTAATTGCACGCGCCCAATTTTCTTCTTTAACTTGAGTCGAAAAGGATCGATATACTTCATATATTTCTTCATTTAATTGAAACATAATAGCCACATTCATACTTACATTTGCTGGTCGCTGATCGTGAATCATCTTTCCAGTCATCTTCTTTCCAGTAAGCATATTTCGTTGTTTTGACGGTTCTCCATAAAGTCCAATGCATAATACGTCTAAGAAAGCAGATTTACCTGTTGCATTTCGGCCATTTAATAGACATATATTTCCTTGTAACTTTTCAAAATCGAAATAATTATTTTGACCGTAGCACATTACATAATCCCATGACATGTATTTAAAAGTTATCCTACTTATAGTATTACGATGTTCATTTCGGATATCATGATAAGCACTGATAGCCTTATCAATGCGTTCATTGCGTTCCTTAATCTTTTGTAAAATATCCTTAGATAATTCTATATCTTTATCTAAAATAATTTGCATTTGCCCTGGTTTTGTAATCCATGAAACAATAGTATCGTCTATTTCTTCACTCGTTTTTGTAAGATATTCAATCCAGTTTCCAGTATGATTCATATCACTCATTTGTTCAATATTACGTTGCATATCTATATCATTATCACTCTCAGATTCACTTTTTTCATCAATGGGTATTGTAATAAAAATACTTAATGGTGAAATAGTAGGTTCGCATATAGTTTTTACAGCATATTCTTCTCCGCTTTTACCTAATACGCGAATACGTGGTTTCTTTGGAAATAGGCTATCTTTAATAGCTTCTTCTAGTAATGGGGAATCTTTACGTTTATTAACTTGAACATAATATTTTGTATCTTTTGCTTGTTTTACAGTAACCATTCCATAATCATTATAAATATGATGTAAGTTTCCTTTCTTTGTAGCTACATTCCAAAGAATATATCCATGACCATAAATTGGTTCACCAAAATCTTGTTGAATTAGAGAACCAGGATATCCCCAACACGTATGGTGGCCACTTTCAGAAATATAATTATGTATCTGTTGTTTATGATTATCTCCTAAGATAAGACAATCATAACCAGAAAACCATTCTAGAGGATAACCTGTCATATTTTGGCGACCATTAGGAAGTGAACTTTGTGATATAGTTCCATGAAAAATAGCTATTTTGCAATTAATAGTTTCAATGTTATTAAAAATTTCAGGATTAGGATAGGTTGGTAATTCATTATTCTGGCCACATGTATTATAAGCTTTTAAAGTATCTTTAATGGAAACCATCCCAATACCTAAATTACAAAAAGTATAAACCCCAGTATCTTTTAGATAATAAATTGGAAACTTAGATCGCCGATTTTGATTACACTTATAAGGCACTATTAGTGCATCAATCATATCTGGGTGATTTGGATCTTCTTGACGAAAATCATGATTTCCACAAATGATTATTACAGGAACAAGTTCAAGAAGTTGATCAAGCCAATTGAAATACAGCTTAATTGCAGGAGTATCTAGCTTACCTTTATTATGGAAAACATCACCTGCAATAACTAAAAGTGCAGTTTCATTTTGTACACATTCTAATTGAGATATTTCATTAACAAAATTCGAAAAAACATGTTCATATTCTGTATATCGAGATCGTTCTAAATCTCCTTGTCGAATATGAATATCGGCAATATGAATTATATTTGTAATTGATGTATTTGAAGTTTGAAGATTATGAGAGACGCAAGTCGTCATCTTTTTCTAATAATAATATACATATATTCTTTAAGTAAGTTTGATTATTCACATATATTAAATAATCATTTATAATTTATTATAAATGTAAAATACGTTCGTTCTGAAAAAATCTTAAATAATATTAATGGGACGAAAAGTAAAAAAAGAAGTTGGAGCCGGTCTACCAGCAGATATAGCAAAATATGCAAAGGAAGCTTACATTAACCGTCTTGGTAGTTTAGAAGCTCAACAAAAATTAGCTCAAAAAAACTTAAATAAAGATCTTAAAAAACAAGAAGAATTACCTATGCAGTATGAGAAACAATTACAAGCACTTAATGCTCAGCGTGTATATGCAAAAAATTATTATGACCAAGAACAACGCAAAAAAGAAGAAAAATTAAATAATATTAATGCTCAAATTGCACAAAGAGAAAAAGACAAGAAAGTAAGAGAAGAACAAGAAATAGAAAGACAAAAACAAAGAGAAACTGAATCGAATAAGCAAAAAGCAAATAAAATATATACAAGTTTACAGGATATAAGATATTTATCTAAAGATCAATTAAAATCATTATTTCCAGATTTAACATACTCTATAAAATCGATTGAAAGTATAGATGATGAATTAGATGAATTTAACGATTTTATTATAGATTTAAGGAACAGAATAGAAAAAATAGAAAAATACTTAAATATTTCTACTTCTGCTTCTACTCCAATCCGCGAAGACTCTGCATATGAAGGAGCAAGAAATAGTAATACAGTTGCCGTTCCTGCGTCAGTTTCTAGAGGTGGAAAAAAAGAAAAAAAACAAAAATCCAAGGGGGTTCAATAATACCATTTGTATCTAATATTGATACTGCACGTAATGTTATGAATGCAGCAAATTTCAGTTGTGATAATTTAGGAGGAATTGGTGTAAATAATAGATATTGTGGAGCAAGAACAGCAATTAATACTCTTAGAAAAAATGATTAATATTTTGAATACTATTTATTTTATTTGAATGGATCTCGCAAATCGTTTTTATAAAGAATGGTTTACAAATCAATCATGGTGGTTTAATGCAACAGTTAAAGATGATATATATATAACCAATACATATGAAAGATTATTAGATCTTCGATTGAATAACATATCAATATCGATTCCAAATATATATAAAGTTATAATTTGGGATCAATTGCCAAGGCATGTTTTTAGAAATCAAGATGCTAATCATATTATTGAATTTTTTTTGCAAAAAGCTCTTGAGATTGTTATTTCTATAGCTAAATCAAATGAAGCTTCAACATATTCACTTGAAGAATGGATATTCTTTATGCTTCCGTTTCGCCATACCAAGAATCCAATTGTTATAAATGAAGTTATGAAGCTTATTTGGAAAGAAAAAGCTAATGATTTACATAATCCACTATTTAGACGTTTTATTAAAGCCACATACGAAAGGTGTCCAATGGATCAAATGCACCTTACTGTTCTATATAATTATGAGTGTTTTAAATGTAGCTACAAAACACCCCCTGCTATATCAATTTATGATAGTTTAATTTATAAGACTTTTAAAAATAATATGATGCGTGTTTTAAAACATCACGATTTGAATGAACCAATAATTATTAGTTTATCTGGGGGAGTAGACAGCATGATATGTTCTTTATTAATGAAATATTTAGGTACAATTCTAAATATACATTGGTGCGCTGTTCATATTAATTATACAAATCGTAAAACACACCTTAATGAGGAAGAATTTGTTAAGAAGTGGTGTCAAATATTAGCAATTAAATTATATGTTAGACGTATAAATGAAATTAATAGACCGATGTGTATGGCTAACGAACTAAGAGATACATATGAAACTTATACTCGTAATGTTAGATATAATACTTATAAAGTAATTCATAAATTTCCAACAGTGGTAATGGGACATAATCAAGATGATTGTATTGAAAATATATTAACCAATATAGTTCAACAACAAAAATATGATTGCCTATCTGGCATGGAAGAAGATTCTTATCAAGATGGTATTCGTTTTATTCGTCCAATTTTAAGTGTTTCTAAATCAGAAATATATGACTTTGCAAAAGAATTTGAGATAGATCATCTTCCAGACAGCACACCTGATTGGTCTCAACGTGGTCAAATCCGAACACAAGTGCGTCCAGTTCTTGAAAAATGGGATACTCGAACTCCAAAAGGATTTCTTCAACTTAATATATATATGAAAGATCTACATTCATGCATGAATATTGTTGTAAATAATATGTTAAAAAAAACAATAAATGGTGTACTTGAACTAGAAGAATCTACTTTTCCAGAAATGATTCTAGTTTGGAGAACGTACTTCTTAAAATTCACAAATATAACAGTATCATACAGTTCTCTAAAAACTTTTTTATGGCGTGTATCAATGTTAAAAGAAAATGAAAACAAAAATAATATTGTGACTACAAAAATACCACTTTCAAAAGATTTAACAGTTACAATTAAAAAGATAGATAAAATATATAATATAATCTTTTCTTAATAATATTACTTTTCATTATAAATATTATTTGATGGTTTTAAAGCAGGATATGTAAATAATAGACCTCTATGCAATAATTCAATTAAAATACGAATGCATACATGATCTTTTATTTCACCAGTATTACGTTTTAATCCAATTTTTTCCATAATTTCTTCTAATTCAAATAGTTTTTTAGGAGTGCAAGAAGCACCAGTAGCAGCCGCTATTTTACCCGCCGCAGCAGAACGCACTCCAAATATTTTGAAATCATTTGTATAAATTTGTAATTTACTTTTTCTAAATCTTGAAGGTTCAAATATACCTTGTAGTTTTTCATTATCTGGTTTTTTCAATTCAAACCGTTTAGATTTTAATAACCGTATTTCTTGGTCGTTTATATCTCGATAATCTTTTAAATTATTATCATATACAGAAAATTCTAATCCCGAAGTATTGAATATATTTGCAAATCCTACATATTTTTGCTTATCATTTGCGGCTAATTTCGGTAATTCTTCTTTACTAATTAAAGCTCCTGTTTTAAATAAATAAGAACCTAACTTTTCATTTATTGGATTATTATTTTCAATAATATACTTAGCTACAAAAGGCCAGCATTGAGAATCAATAACTGTATATATTCGATAAATACCAACTAATTCATTTGTCGGAACACCAGGCCATGAATAAATATTCTTAATAATATTTTCAACATTACATTCTGATACTTGTGTATCTTCAATGGCAGTAGGTATTTTTAATCTTTTTCCAACTACTTCATTTATATCTGGAATAGCAACTATACCATCTCTATGAAATAATAATTTATATTTAGGAATCAAGATATTTGGATATATAATTTTTGATATTGTTTGCATAGCAATATCTTTACTTTCAGAATTTGTATTTAAAACGTTAATCAATTCATCGAGTTTATAGTAATAAATACGTGATTTTATAGCATGAAGAATATATTTTTCTAATTTGCGTACATAAGTTTTAATTAAATTCTCAAATATTTCTGGACGCATTGAACGACTATCTGGTTTTTTATCACTTTCAATATCAACTTCACATTGAGGTTTTGAATCAATTGGATCTCCAAATTTATACAATGGTATTACATTTTTCTGAGATGTTCTTAAAACTATTGAAAATGGAAATAAATTCTCAGGATAATAGTTTACATTTTGCATAAATGAACAATCTAATGCTGTATCACGAATAACTTTTTCAACCTCTTTTGTTTGAAATAATTTAAGTGCTGCTATTTTGTAAGCATGTATATCAGGAGTATCCTTATTATCTGTTGAATGTATACAAGCATGTAAATAAACTGTCACATTTCGTTCTTCTAATGGTAACTTTATATGAGAACATGTACGTATAGATCTACCTATAATTTGTTCAATTCGATTGATATGATACCATGGATCTAAAATATGAACTTCACGTACATTTTTGATTGATAGTCCTTCAGCGGCGACAGGTGTCATAAGGATAACTTTAATTTTTTCTCCATGAATATTTTCACTACTGTTTAACGTACTTAATATTGTATTAATTTTAGTACCATTCATTATATTAGTATCGCCACACAAAATTGCATATTTTGGAAATGGAATACCTGGAAATTTTTTATTTGGTAGAACATCGGGTCTATTTAATATATTTCCAGATGTACCAAAACGACTAAATCCCATATGCTCAAGTGCAATTGCAAGTGGTATAACACCATTTGTTACAAATTGAGAATATACTACAACTATACCCTCTGAACTTTCAATAAATTCACATATTCTTTGCATTTTAGCAGCAATCGCACCCAGATTTTCTGGTGTTGGTTTAAGTAATCCATTATATTTTGATTTATATTTTACTTTAAAACCATCTTTATCATCTATATCAAATACTGTTTGTAATCCTTTTTCGCTAGATTTACCACCTGGAAATGTAATATTAGTTAACTGAATTTGTACTTGAAAATTTGTTTTTATGTCTTTATTTATATCTACATCTTTTGCAAATCCAGTAACTTTTTGTTTTGAACCAATTTCAGTTGGAACTATGCCATCTACTATATTTTTACACCACGCATCATTTAATATTGGTATGTTATTCATCCGTGGACTTAATCTTACTGGAAAAGTAAATGGATTTGTACCACGAACGTAACTAATATACTCACCAGCTAATTTTTTTAAAATATCAAAGGATTCCTTTATTTTAATCGATTCTTTCTTTTTAAATAATTTGTATTTTTGTAATTGGATATCATCTCTTTTATCATTCTTCAATAGTAAAGATAATAACCAAAATATTTCATTAGGTTCATTGTACATTGGTGTAGCACTAAGTAAAACTAGACGATTATTATTACCGTTTTCCAATAATTTTTCAAGAGCTTCAGCACTAGCCTTTTCTTTTTCATTTTGACGTAAATTATGTGCTTCATCAATAATTATAACTTTATTTTCAATACCATCTTTATGTTCTTCATTATATTTTATTAAACCATCATAGGTAATAAATTCATATCTAGGTTGTTTATTTGCATTAGTTGTACCACTACTTATTAATGATTGAATTCTTTTTATTATAAGCTCTTTGTCATTAGTTCCGTATGTTAATTTTCTATAAAGATCAGAATTACATTGATCTTTTAAAGAATCAGTATCAATAAATTTTGATGTAGAAAATAATTCTTCTTCAAAATTTTTCTTTAAAGCACTTGAAGATATTACAAGTATTGCAGGAGGATCATTTTGTGTATGATCAAGGAGTAAAGATTCAGAAACAGTAATTGCACTACATGTTTTACCAGTTCCGAGACCGTGATATAATAATATACTTCGATATGGAGACCTTCGTGATAAATAATGTTGAATAAAATGTTGATAAACTGATTTTTCAAATGTACTACATGTTAATTGTACTTTATTTTCAAATTCAGATTCATTTTCAAAAACAGGTAAAGGAGGACTAGTAAAAACACGATATTCTTGTAAATGTCCTAATTTTTTTGAGAATTCAGGATCTCCTAATTCTGGATAAATTAAAGCTTCCGCTGAAACCGAAGCCATCTACTAATAAAAATCAAAAGAATTATACTTTATACCTTATAGCTTATTCATTTGAGTTAATTTAAAATAAATTTTTGCACAAATATATACATCATTTTCTGCTCTATGTAAATCGCATTCTGGTTTTGTTTCAAAAAGACGTTCATATAATTCTCCAAGTTTAGGCCATTTCTTACCAGGTAAAGTCCCCATCTTCATAGTACATACTTGATTTGCTCTATTAAATAATTCGATAAGATCCGATCTGTCTTTTCTATATATTTCTGATAAGATAACATTAGAATCAAATTCAATATTATGAGCCACAATTTTATTTGTCTTTTCTAATATTTCTAATAAAATATTAAATACGGTATCAATACTAACACCTTCTTCTTCAGCAATTTTATCTGTAATTCCATGAATACGACTAGCAATTAAAGGTATAGTAAAATCATCCGGTTTAATTGTATGACATTGTTTATCAATTAAAATAGGAATATCACTAGTAATATTCTCATCGTATAATTCCCATGCAATTTGAACAATACGACATTTTTTCCATTCTGGATTATTATAATAAAAAGGATCTAATTTAGGAACCAATCCAGTTGTTTCAGTATCAATAATTAATGTATACATTTATAAAAATAAATCAATAAATCCTTATTTAGTTATTTTGATTTCAATTCAAAATCGTTAATTTTACGATGAACATCTTTAAAAATATTTTTACGTTCTGTGTTATAATCTCTAATACGCTTTAATACATCTTCGTATGATAACCACTTAATTGCTCGTACTTCACGTACTTGATTGATATTTGATAAATTTACATCAATCGTATTAGAATCAGTATAATTCATTTTAGAAACATAATATACATGTCTATAAAGAATATTATTTGTTCCAAAAAATATTTCTTCATATGGAGGCATATTTTCTTGTAATGTAATCTCTCGATGACCGATACCTGTTTCTTCATTAAATTCACGAACAGCACACTGTACATCAGCTTCTCTAATTCTTCGCCGACCTTTTGGGAACCCCCATTCGGGTTCATTATAAATTGAATTACAGTCATCAATTAAATTTTGAAGACTAATAAATTCATTATCGATTTCTACTCCATCTTTTAAACTCGTAAATTTAAGTTTTGCATGATTAAATTCTGATGTTTGTTTTTGAATATATGGCTGATACCATATATAATTCCATAAATCTTCAAATGACATTGTAAACATTGAATTATGTTCAGTTGATGTCATTCTTGATAATAACTCCTTAATGTACTTGGTGTTCTTGATATCATATTTACCTCTGATAAACTCCATAAAACATAAACTATCTTTGCGCTGAATAAGTAAATATTCAATAGTATTTATTGGAGTTTTTCTATAGCAAATAATACCAAAGCTTGTGATAGGATGAGGACATTCTCTATATAAATGCCCTTGATATCCACAATTTCTACAAATATGAGGTTTTACTAAATATGTACTTGGATTATGATTATTGCTCGTGTTATGGTGTTGTGTTTTCATTTTAAATGTTAACGTATAATAAACGAGTAAAACTCTTAAATAATTTTTATTATCCCTTATGAATAGAAAATCATGGGAATTGATCCTGATATTTTTGGACCTTTTCTATGGGCTTCTATTCATTTAATTTGTTTAGGTGCTCCTGATAAACTTAATGGAACTCAACAAGAAATGTATAAAGCTTTTTTTCAAAATTTACCAAATATTATACCATGTGAATCATGTGGTGAAAATATGAAAAAGAATTTAAATAGATTACCTCTTGAAAATAGTGTTGCGCTTATGGGTTCTAAAGAATTATTTAAATGGTCGATTGATCTTCATAATCTTGTAAATAAGGAATTAGGAAAACCAGAAATTAAATATGAAGATGCTCTTAAAATATGGAAAAGTCAAAAACCATTAAATACAAACAATAATAATGGTAAAAAATATTTTAAATTAGATCAAGAAAAGAGCAATACAACTAATTATTTATTAATATTTATATCTTTTATAAGTGGAATACTATTAAGTTTGATAATTATGTACATTTATATGCGAAAATAAAATATTATTCATATACACAATAATATATTTACACATTGCCAAAGTTGTTATATTGTGCAAAAGCATCTGGTACATTTGCACTAGGAGTACTTATTAATAATGGAGGCTCTATTGGTGCTAAATTAATTTCATTTTGAGTTTGTAATGGTGCTGATATACTTGAATTGCCATATATAGAAGCATTACCTGAAAAACATTCACCTCCAGGAGGACATATTTCACCACTTATTTTTGTAGTTGATAAATAATGATCATCTACTGATAGAGGCTGAGGCATCCCAGACTGAACTGCGGTTGGTTGATAAGGTAAGGTATTTGAACCAGGTGATTTGGAATCTTTATTTGCTGGCGCTAATTCTTGAGTACCTATTAGTATAGAATTATTAATAGGAACTTTATCATATTCTTGTTCAAAGTTTTCATTTTTATTATTAATAATCATATTTGTTATAACAAAAGATCCTGATGCAACTGAAGTAATTGCAATAACTACAAGTAATCCACTATATATAATTAATAATCCTGTTATTAACCAACCATATAATCCACATACTGGTGAATCTTTGCCACCAGTTACAATACATGTTAATTGAAATAATGAAAGTAAAAACCCAGGAAAACTAATTAATATAACAAGTAAAAGGAATCCTAGTTTTTGACCAAATGGTAATGGGTCTCTACCAAATAAAATAGCAAAGGAAACAGCAATAACTGCAACAACTATTGCCAACGCGGCATAACGACTTTGATCAGTACCGATAAATAATTTTAAAATAGTATTATAAAGCATATTCTATATATTTCATCATAGAATAAAATTATACTTTGTATGTTTAAGGTTAAGGATAAAGAAAATGGTTAAATGTGACAATCCTATTACATTTTATAAAATTATGACACGATTTATATATGAAAATAAAATAATGTTTACATTTTACATGTTATTAATCCTTCTATATCCAATGCAAGAGATTGGAGTGCCCCATATTATTGGTATATTAACAAAAAATATTGAACAAAAAAAATCAATATACATGCCACTATTTTTATTAATATTTATAACAATAGTAATTCAATTATGTTATATTATTTCAGCTAAAATTGATTTAGTGATGTATCCGAATTTTCAAAAATATATTCGTAATTTGACAATGGATCATGTAATGAACGTTGCAAATACAAATTTTGAAGAAATTAAGGGAGCAACTATTATTTATCACTTACAAAAACTACCATTAAATTTATATAGTTTTATTGAAGATTTTAGAGATATCTATATACCACAGGCATTGGTATATGTGGGAACAGTAATATATTTCTGGTTTAAAGATAAAACTATATCAATTGCTTTAATTCTTGTATTGGGAATTATATTATTCTTGAGCGTATATACCATACACACTTGCCATGATATATCTAGACATAGAGATAGATTGTATAATGATTTAACAGAAGATACTGAAGATGTAATTACAAATTTAATATCAGTTTTAAGTTCTGGAAAGAAAGAGGATGAAAATAAACGAGCAGATAAATATATGGAAGATTATTTTGATTATTCTAGGAAAACATTACAGTGTTCTCAAAATGTAAGATATTTAATTATTCCTATAGTTTTATTATTCTTCTGTTGGTCGCTATATAGAATGTATCAAGATGTAATTCATAATAAAATGAAATCATATGTCATGATATCTTTAGTGCTTATATTATTATATGTAATGAAATCTATGTGGGTAATTATGTATAATGTAAAAGAACAAGTTTTCAAATGGGGTTCTATTATGGAATCTATAGATTTACTTAATGAATGTGGTACAAAGAAAGCAGAATCTAATAAGGATGATACAAAAACACTTATTATTCCTTCAAATAGTAAAAATGGATTTTTAATAGAAAATGTATATTATGGATACGAAGGACGACCACCAATATTTAAAGGATTAAATTTAAAAATAGATTCTAATAAGAAAACATTATTAGTCGGTGAGATCGGATCTGGTAAGTCGACACTATTAAAATTATTATTACAGTATAAATTACCAATTCAAGGTGAAATTTATTATAATGGAAGACCATATAGCCAAATTACACCAAGTGAAATAAGGACAATTATTGGTTATGTACCACAAACACCTATATTATTTGATAGAACATTATATGAAAATATAACATACGCCTCACAGCGAGAAGTAAGTTATGATGAAATTATTAATTTAATGCATACTTTCAATTTAAAATCTTTACTAGATAAGTTTCCAAAAGGACTAGATACTCCTGTTGGTAAAGGAGGATCTAAATTATCAGGCGGACAGAGACAAATAATATGGATATTACGTGTTATATTTCAAAATCCAGAAGTAGTTTTATTAGATGAACCTACCTCTGCACTTGATGAAGATACTAAAGTTACAGTTCATAAAATGTTAGAATATTTAATTAAAGACAAAACTGCAATAATGGTAACACATGATAAATTTTTATATAAAATAGCAGATGAAGTAATTGAATTAAGAAAAGGTCAATTTTATTCAAAAAAGAAAAATTAACTAATACCGATACGGTTGTTTATACGGTTGCATTCGCGGTTCAACTCTATAATATGGTGGTTGTGGTGATGGTTGTGGTTGTAGTTGTGGTTGAGATTGATCACTTATTATTTTTTTAGGAAATACTTTTCTATATCCTTTTTGTATTAACCATAAAAGAGCCATTATAATTAATACAATAATAAATCCAATAATTAAACTGGGGAAAAACTGGTATACAATTATTAAAATAGATGTTGTCAAGAATGTTCCATAATTCTCATTAGGCAATTCTTCATAAATACCATTTAAATTACCCAACCAGCCTTCTACTATAATATCAACATTCTCTATTACTTCATTTTGTGTCATTTGAGCACTGCAATTCTGTGAATTAAACGACACAGTTCCAATATTATTATTTGTTGCATTACAATAATATATTGATATTATATCTCTTGGTCTCATTGATTTAAATATTATTGTATTATTTGGACGCATATAATCTGACAATGACCATTTTGAAAATAATTGTTGCGTTGGAGTAAATATATTATTTAAGAGTTGATTTTTAATTGATTCATCTGATATAGTTGTCATTAAATAATTATACAAGCATAGTGTAAAAATTGCTTGACTAAATTCTTTTTCATTATAACTAGAATCTATTTGACTACATGCTTTACGAATAATTTCAGTTAAACTAGTTGGCTGAGACAAGTCAACATTTTGATTTGTACTTGGATCTCCATTTGTATAAACAAGAGCATTTAAAAATGCTGGTTTACTTGATATATACGATTTTGCAACTGTATTAAAATTTTTAATAGCTTGAATTTGTGGAGTAAATCTTTTTAGAATATTAAATTCATATAGCATGAATATTAAAAAGAATGATATAAAAGACTGAATACCAAGTATTATTAATATAATTTTCAAATTAGGATGTATAATAGCCTTCTTCTTATAAGAATAAATAAAAGCAATGATTACACAAGTTAAAGTTAATAAATTTAGAAGAATAACAACAAAATAATTATACTTGATAGTTGTTATAGGATTTTCTAAAGCTTTAATAGATTGATATTCCACATAATTCATAAAATATTTTTGTTGAACTAAATTTTCTTTTACTTTACCGCTCAATAAACTTTTTAAATAAATATAAGATAATATATCTCCTAATAATAAAAATATAATAGAAATTATGAAAATATTTTTAGGCAAATTAGTTGATCCCGAATAACCATCTTTAATGTAATATAATACTTCTTTTACATAATTAAATATGATACTATTTTCCATATTTATATACTATCCTCTATCATCATAATAGAAAAATCAAAAAGAAATAATGCCGGTAAACTACCTTTTCTTATTTTTGCTTGAATATTACTTGGTGATATTGAAGATTGAGTTTGGAATTTAAGAATTTGCTTTTATTAACCATATTATTAATATTATAGCAACTGGATAACTTACACGCACGAGTATATCTTGAGTTTGTGTTAAGAATGATTTACCAATATAATCAGTTAAATAATGAGTTAATACACGATCCATAGATATACCAAGTAATACAACTAAAGATAACACAAATAGCTTTAAAACTTCTACTCTTTTACGAGTTAATCTATCCCAAAAACTATCTTGAGGGGGTTCTGTTGCATATTTTCCTGTAAATGGTTGCTGTTGTGAGTACATTTGTTGTGGTGGATTGTAAGGAGGATCTGGTTGAACTGCATGTGATGCGGTAGATGTTGGTATAACTAAAGCACCTGAAGTTTGTACTTGTGGGGGCGCTTGTTGTAGTTGTTGTTTGAATTGACTAGACATATCTTGTTGATACATAAATGCGGATTGCGGAGGCTCAAAATCATTGCCATAAACTGCAGATAAATCGGTCATAATATATATTCCTATATGCGTTATACATTTTTTTAGTGCTATTATGCAGGATGAGTAAAAAATTAGATATTCAGTTAGATAAAATACAAAAAATTATAGATCAACAAGAATATCTTGAAGAAATACATCTTTATGAAAAATATAGCTACATTTTTGACTTAGTTAAAAAAAGTTTAAAAAATAAAAAAATTTTATTATATGGTGGAACAGCTTTAAACGAATTATTTCCTAAAAAATATAAAATATATAAACAAGAACAACTGCCGGATATTGATGTTTTCGCAGTAGATGGTCTTGCCTTAGCAAAATATGTAGTAGATTATTTTATAAAAAAGAAGGGATTTAATAAAAATACTACTAACTATAGTGAAGCATTGCACGATGGTACATATAAAGTTTTTTTAGATGGTATTCAAGTATTAGATATTACTTCAATTAGTAAGAAAGCAATGAAAAAGTTATCTGAACATTCTATCATAGGAGATTCTGGAATTCCAATAGTAAATCCCCAATTTTTACGTTTAAGTTTACATATGCTTTTATCTCAATCTCATGATGCTCATAGATGGCCAAAAGTGTATACTAGATTATTATATTTTTATAAAGTGTTTCCACCAGAACCATGTAAAGATTTAACAAATAAGGTAGAAAATAAATTAAATAATGTTTTTTCTGAAGAATTAATAGATAAGGTATATACTGTTTTACAATTACCTCATAATAATCAATATATACTGTTTGGATTACACGAGATTGAAATGTTATTAGAAAAAACTATACCTGATAGAACTAAATTCCCGTTAATTCAATTATTAGTACAGACAGAAGATATTAAGAGTGTAGCTATAAAAATTATAAATGATTTTGAGTTTCCTTTTAAAAACCATATGAAATTAACAAAAGTATATACATCGGATGAATTTATTCCAGAACATATTTTCATTATGTATAAAAATCATAGACTAATTAGTATTTATCAAGCTAGTGCATGTGTATCATATAATGAATATAAAAATATGAGAATAGCATCAATACATACTTTATTACGTATGTATTTATCAATGATGTTATCATCGTATAATCATTTTAGTAATTCACTAGATTCTATTGAATGTCTAGTTAATACTTTAAGTATATATCATAAAAAACTATCAAAAAGTAAACGAATATTAGCGCAAGAAATTATCGGACAATGTTATGGTTCATATAAAGGACTTGTTACTATGCGAAGAGATAGATTATTGCGTATTGCAAAGTAAAAATATAAATAATAAATAGTAGATTAAAATGAAACGTGATAATATATTACTTATAATAAGTGTAATAATATTACTTTTTTTATGTGTAACAGTAATATATGGATGTAGTTGTTTTCAAATAGAAAAATTTAATGATGGCACTGATAATAATGGTATAAAATCAACTATAAAAATAAATGGCAAAGAACAAGAACAAGAAGATGAAGAAGAACAAGTAAATAACACTGAAGTTCAAGTATCTGAGTCTAATAATGAGTCTGAATCTAAGTCCGACTCAAAGTATGATTTGCAGTCTTCTGAAACACAAAAAACAGATAAATCACCAAATCAAACAACTAATTCAAATTTATTACAACAAGAAGCATCTTTGCCTATAAAAAATACTTCAAAACCATCTAATAATACACAATTTACAGAAAAAGAAATGCACTTATTTAATGCCGTAATCAAAGATCAAATAACAAATAAACATATGCAAGAATTAATTAAATCTGGTGTATTAAATGAAAATTTAGTGGAAAAATATCTTAATAATTTAGATGACTTAGTTAATCCAGTAAATTCAGATTTTACATCATTAAGAAATGCTAATGTTAAAAATACAGTTGAAACATTTGATTGTAAACAATCGCCATCATCATTAAAAACTGATTTTAATTGTTTAAAAGGTAACAGTTATGATAATGGTATTGGCGTAGATATTGACGGATTCAGCGGTAATACTATAGGTCTTTTTGCTAAATTTTAAATTTTAATCTAATTGAATTGAATGGAATGGCCTCAGAAATATTTTGAAATTGTTTATAAAATTGTCAGACTACAAAATGAAAAACTCTTACATGAAATAAGTGTATTAGAAAATATACCACTTAAAGAATTACGAAATGATTTTTTACCATCACAAAAAGCATTAAAACAATTCATTAAAGAAAAAATTAATAAGCAATAATGCGATTAGATTATTCAAATTTCCAGAATTCATTTACATCTATATATTGTAATTTAAGTCTTTCTGCCATTGTTTGATCTGTTTTCATATCTCCTACCATAATACATTTCTTTGGATTTAATTTATATTGTTCTATCATTTTTAGTGGCATACCTAATTGCGGTTTTCTACAATAACATGTAATCGGCGCTGGATTATGTGAACAATATATTATTGGAAATTCATTTTCAGTATATCCTAAAAGTTCTCGTGTTTTATTGAAACATTCAATTACTTTTTCTTCTGTTATTTTTTTGGTAGAAATTCCAGATTGATTTGATAATCCAATTAAAAGATACCCATTATTACGATATTTTTCTAATAAATTTTTCATTTTATTTGCATCATGCAATAACTGTACTTGTTCTATAGTAACTGGATATTTAGTATTTTCAACTGTTTTACGTATAGTCCCATCAATATCTAGGAATAATGCTTTCTTATTATAACGTCTTCCATCAAATTTAGGATATTCAACTTTTATAGTTTGTATTTTTGTAAAACCTTCTTCAATTGAAGGTTCTTCTAATATTTTTCTAGCTCGAAAAAAAAATGCAGGAGGAAAAACTGTAGGATCTTTTGAAGCAACACTATCTTTTGGAGGTTTACCAGTTAAATATATATCATTATACTTTATCCACATACGATGAAGCGCTCTAATTTGACATTCTTCAATAGTAGTTTTGAAATATATACCATATATAGGTATTGGAATTATTCTTTCTTTAGCTAATTTTATAAAAGATTTTCTTATTTCTTTAGTAAGATTAGTATTATCAATAATTACTATTTTATTATTTTGTAAAAGCGATTCAACTTTTGGTACAAGATCAATTATAGATCCACCTTCTATATCTCTTGATAATATAACTCCATTTGAAAATCTGTTCAAAAGTTTTTGAGCATATGTAGTTTTAGTGGAAGCCGGATAACCAATCAATAAATATATTGAAGGCATTAAAGTTAATCAATGGGATTAACTACTTCATTTTTTATATATCTTAACTTTATATCTATATACTAAAAAGTTAAGTTAAGTATTCTGTAAATCTATTCTTCTGATTTGATCAGGTAAATGACGAGCTTCAACTGTTCTATAATCATCTAAGTTATCCCGACTATAATCATAATCTTCTTCGTCTGATTCAGGTTCTTGCTCATCTTCATAATACATATATTCCAATACATTACCTGTATAATTTGGATTTAATACAGACTGTTTAAAAGATGTTTGATTTTTAGCTTCGTAATAATATATCGCAAATGTAATATTATGATTTACTCCTTTAAAATCATATATGCTACCATTTGAAGTTTCAAATCTTAATGTTAATTTTGGTAATTTACCAATTGGATGAAATTCTCTTAGTGGTACATTAAATTCAGATTTATTTTGATTATATGCAATATCACCTATATTAAACTTAGCTACTCCGAGATAATGTTGAGTATATGCAAGTGATCTAAATGAATGTTCTTCTATTTCAGGACATCTCAATATTAAATATTTTTCTCCAATTAAAGAATATATGCCAGGAGATGTCATAGTATGATAAGGAGCTTGTAGAGTTATTATAATACATGCCATATTATACTCATTGGCACTACTACTGAGTCCTGTTAATTTTGGGATATACGAAACTGTTCCGTCCGTAGTTGATGTTCCATAATAAAGAGAATTTACTGCACCATTTTGTGCTTGAATCGTATTATAATACATAGAAATGACGTCTGTTGGATTAGTTATAATTATATCAGGTGTAGTTTCAAATCCAAATATTATCCAATAATATCCTTCTGATAAAACTGTATCATGTCCATTAATTGAATTATGTATTGTAGGAGAAATATTACCATATGCGTCTATCATACTTATTTGACCACTTACAATTGCAGTAGCAGTTGATGGTATTCTTGATGGAGGTCTAGGTATATATGAACTACTATAATTTAAGTCACTGTCTTTATAAATATACCAAAATATTGGTGTTACTGTATTATTATAACTATCACTTGTAAATGCCGCAGATACATCTATAATATATCCATGTGATGTAATCTCAAAATATTGTGCAATATAATTGGTTGTATCTAGTGGTAATGTACTTTTTTTATCTTCTACACTTGGACCATCATATGGAACAGTTATTTGTCCAAGACCATCATTTCGATTAGGACTAGTATCTTTACTTACATAAAGTTGATAGTTTTGAGCTTCTGGATTATTTGTAGGTATTGTGTTATTAAAAGAATAGGGTGTATAATTCTCACTTTCATTTTGATTAATATACGTATCAAAACCAAGTGATTCTGCTATAGTAGAATTTTTCATATCAATTATAAATCCATAAGGACATGTAAATTGAATACGACTATTTATTTCAGGTGGATTTGAATACGATTTTGCGGTTATAGATATTACTTGCTTAAGTGAATCATTATTTATATGCATCGATAATATAGTATCTGGATTAGTATTATTAACATTATACATTTGTGCTCCAGCATTTAGAGCAGCAATTAATGTTTGAATTGAATAATCTCCAATCGGAACTTGAATTGTTTTAAAATACTGTTTAGGAATACTTCTTGGATCAAAAGGTACTGATAAATTTAAAGTACTAAGTAGTGAATTATCATAAATACATATAGATATCGTATTATTAAATACATCAACATTATACATAGTTCTTGGAATTGATGCATCTAAAACTTCAAATCCGACAACATTATTAAATGGCACAGTAAATGTAATTGTGTAATTCGAAGGATTTGGATATATTAATTTATCACGATCTGCACTATTAACTAAAAAAATATAAGTTTGTTTAATACTATTGCTTTTTAAATAATCAACGTCTTCAATAGGCATGTTCCTTTTTCTTCACTTATAATAGAGTTTTTAAATAGTATGAAATCAAAAAACAGAATAGTCATAATTATAATTTTAATAATTTTAAGTATTAGTGTATTATATTTTTATAAATATAACAACATTAATAAAGAAAAATTTACTAGTATAACTGATCACTTAACAGAATTAATAAGTACGAATAATAATCATGTAGATTTATCTCCCGATATTCAAACTGAATTAAGTAATAGACAATGTGCAGTTTATTATACAGATGATAATAATCGTCAAAATTGTGATAATGATTTTTTAAATTTACCAGATAATGTATTAACATATTATGCAAAAAATGGTGGTCCGGGTGGTGATGCTGGATTTTATACGAATATACAAAAGTATAAAAAAAATAAATTAAATGCAACTAATGGAACGTGTAGAATTGATTTTCCAAAGTGGCAAGAATTAGATATTAAAGCTCCAGCAGATCCTTTATATAAATTTTCATATAAAGAAAATAGTTCAAATCCTCCTCCACGAACATGGGCATACTGTTTTAATCAAAATATCGGAAGTCAAATAGATACTGATAATTATGCAAATAATAAATATAGTCTAGATAATTCATATACAATCATTTCCAAAAATGTACCACAATCTACTACAACAAATTTTACTCAACAAAATTTTGGTGCCGACTCGAGTCAGACAATTGGTTTTAATACATTAAAATTTAATAATATAAAAGAATTTGTTTGTAATCAACCAGCTATACAAATACCAAATATGAAAACATCTTTTATGAGAATATTATTTGATAGTAATATTAATATAGTAAGTTTGGATTTTGTAAATTTAGGTTCAGATGGAAGATTTAAACCAAATGATTCTGTTAAAGAAACCATTTTACAAAGTTTATTTAGCACAGTATTAAAAGGTACTTCTTTATTTATAGAACCATTAAAGTTTACTGGACAATGTTATACATTTCGGTTTGATGTATGTGGTAGGGTATCTGGTTTAGTAAATGATAAACCTAGACAATTAAATATTAGTATGGGAGATGTTTCTAAATCAACACTCAAAGATCATTCATCTGCTTTGTTCTTTGGTATACCGGATGATAATTTAATATATAGTTATGATGAACCTTATAATGGATATTCTATTAATCCAGCATCGTTAAATGATTTAAATAATCCAAATACTTCAGGTTATGATACAACTCAATATGGATATCAAGTTATTAAAAATGAATTAAATACAGTATATGATAATATAATTGATAAAACATTCAATACTCAAATTATTGGATCTAAATCTCTAAATAATATAGATTTATCATTAATTTCATTTGATGGATACTTATATATATATATTGGTGATTTTGGAGGTAATACTTCTGGATTCCAATTATCTGGATCATCATTAGATCAAGATCCAGTTAATTTTGGAGCAGTTCAACAAGTTATTACAAGTGAGATTGATATTATTAATAATGTAAAATCGAATTTAATACTACAAAGTCCTGTTATACAATCTGGCCAAATATATTCTACTCCCGTTCAATATTCTATAGTATTCTGTATTAGTATAAACAGCTTTAATACAAATAATGTGTATACATATAATAATGAACGAAATATATTCAGTTTTGGCGTTCCAGGGAATGCGAATGATAAATCAACTGGTGATATGACACCTGGTGTTTTCTTAAGAACAGTTAATGGAACTGTATATATTGATTTTTATCAAAAATGCCAAAAACGTACTACTCCATTTACAATGGCTCTTCCAACTCCTCCCTCAACTCAAATATTATGTAAAATAACTGCAGTAAATGCAGGAGATAATAACACAACTATATTATCTCTTGATACCTTTAATTCACAAATTGCTGATGATATGTTTGTATTGAATTATTCAGCCAACGATCCATCTGATGGAAGAATACCAAATGGTACACAAATTATAGGATTAAATAGTGGAGCAAATCAAATTACAGTTAATAAAATTATTACACCAGCAAATATAGGTAAACAAATAAGTATAACTGGTGGAGTTAAAGAAGGTAAATACTTTACAGTAGGTGCAGTTGTAAATATGGGAGTAGAATTTGATAGTCAAAATAATCCTAAATATGATCAATATGTAAAGTTATATTATAATGGTAAAATGATGAAAAAAGAACAATTAGATATGAATGATAGTTTTATATGGGGAAATACCGACTCAAAACAGCTTTATTTAAATACTTTTGTATCAATGTATAATATACAAACACCAAAACCAACTGTAACTACAAGTTCAAATAATTCTACAATTTATTTAAATAATCTAACATGGTATAATTCTGCATTAAATGATGAAGATATGGCTCATGAAGATAAAATAATATGTGCCACTCGTCAGCGTATAGGATGTACTACTATGTATAAAAACATGCAAGATTCAGTCGGATTTAATCAAATAGTTTCTGCAAATTATTATGATCCAAATGCAGAACAAAATAATGATAGCGCATGCGGCTGGACAAGTGTTACTCCAGCATATACTGAATACCCTAATATGGATGTAATGAATATTTCTAACTACCAGATCGGTCAACCAATTAAACAAAATAAACGTGATGCAAAGGAAACATGTTTATCTACTAAAGGGTGTAATTCATTTACTAGAAATGAAGCAAATAATCAAACTATATTGGAAAATGTATTTTCACTTCAAACTATTCAAATGCCGTCACAAGAAGGCAGTCGATCTACACCAACAACAAGTGCATATTTAAATTCACTACCAGGTATTCAAGCTATGTCTCCCAGAGCACTTGGTTGGGCTTCACAAAATAAAACAGCATATGATACATATCATTTAATTAGTGATATTATAAATTATTCAAAACAGAATAATCTTACACAAGAACAATTTGCCGCATTTAGTTATATATATTTAATAAATGCTTATTATTCTAAGGATTATGATAGTTATCATCCAAATATTGCAAATATGATTAATAAAGTAAAATCATTATCAGTTGATCAAGCATCTGGATATCAAACAAATAATGGTTTATTATCTTATTCAAATCCACCATTTCCTTAAAGTTTTTTATTTTATTATAATAACGAATGAAGAGTGGTCATATTATAATCCTAACAATTATAGCAATACTTATAATCGCTATATTTACTTTAATAATTGTAAAGTATATAAAAAATAAAGAACAATTTGCAAACTCATCGTATACTATTAAACATAGTATATCTCCATCCTCTTTTTCTCCAGCATCTACTCCTAATGGATTTTCCATAATAGATTCTTCTGTGAATACATCTAAAACTGTATTGGCTTCAACCCCATCATCACATATGAGTAGCCCCAGCCCTAGCAATGGTTATAGTTATAGTCCTTCTCAAGATATTCTTGAAGAATTTAATATTAAGATTATTCAAAGTCCAGGTAATGATTTTTACACTAGTGTCGATTCATCTAAAATTGCAACATATAAATTAGGATGCACAGATCCTACATCATTAACATATGATCAGAGTGCAACTGATTTAGATAAAAATCAATGCGCGTATTATAAATGTTTAGATACAAATGCTACAAATTATGCATCAACTCATGGTCCAAAAGATCAAAATGATCCGAAACTATGTACATATCCACCAAAACAATTAACTATTAATGCAAGTGATGCTAGTTTATTCAATAATAACTATGATGGAATACTTTTTAATATGACTGCTGTTTGGAATAAGAATATGGATCCTATCCTATTATCATACAATGGTAGACAAGATGCACAAGGAAATTTTCAAACTGGAGAATTACATATTAATAATAATTATACTAGGACTGTTTTTAGAATACCAGGAATTCAATTAACACAATGCAATGTTAATGATTG
>Ga0214192_1000057_pt1 | contig 64546 bp, 88 predicted proteins | sample TroBogEpilimnion_44_FD_153030 | JGI IMG/M metagenome (GOLD analysis project Ga0214192, IMG submission 153030) | Freshwater microbial communities from Trout Bog Lake, WI - 29JUL2008 epilimnion | ecosystem: Environmental > Aquatic > Freshwater > Lake > Epilimnion/Euphotic zone | place: Trout Bog... | reverse complement strand
GTAAACCTGCTGATGAGCCGCCAAAAGAGTTCTCTGATGATGAGCTAGAGACTTACAACGATTCAGTAAAGAAGCGGATCAAGCACTTTACTAAGGGTTATCACGATGAGCGCCGAGCCAAAGAAGCGGCTTTGCGTGAACGTGAAGAAGCTTTAAAGCTTGCCCAAAACGTCGTTGAAGAGAACAAAAAGCTCAAAGGTTCATTGAGTCAAGGACAGACAGCTTTATTAGAGCAGGCTAAAAAAGTCGTTGAGAATGAACTGCAGACGGCTAAATCCAAATACAAAGCGGCATATGAAATGGGCGATTCTGAGGCACTAGCCGAAGCCCAAAGTGAATTGACCGCAGTAACTATAAAGGCTGAGCGTTTACATAATTTTAAAGCTCCTCCTTTACAAGAAGAAAAATTTGAGGTACAAACTCAAACAACGCAACCACCGCAGCTAGACCGAAAGGCGGAGGCGTGGAAAAGCGAGAATCCTTGGTTCGGAAGTGATCGGCGTATGACTAGTTATGCGCTTGCTATTCACGAGGAACTGACGCAAGATGAGCGAATTAATCCATCTAGCCCAGAGTACTACCGAAGAATTGATTCCGAAATGCGTAATAGGTTCCCTGATCGTTTTGAAGGCAGCTCTGAGGAGGAAGCTTCTTCTCCACCTAAGAGATCAAATGTTGCACCGGCAAGTAGAAGTACAGCGACCAAGAAGATCGTACTTACTGCAAGTCAAGCAAACATTGCAAGGCGTCTTGGTGTCTCATTAGAGGACTATGCACGTCAAGTTGAAAAAACTCGTAAAGGAAACTAATCATGTCAGAACAGAATCGTAAACCTCGTGAAACTGAAACCCGTGCTGTTATGCAGCGACCAGATGCATGGCGTCCGCCAGAGCAACTGCCAATGCCGGATCCCCGTCCAGGATGGGAGCACCGCTATATCCGCATTAGCATGGTAGGGAATGCAGATCCGAAGAATATTTCTATGCGCTTGCGCGAAGGTTATGAGCCTTGCAAAGCCGAGGAATATCCAGAGTTGATGATGCATGAAGTGGATGATGGAAGATTTAAAGGTGGCATTGAAGTCGGCGGACTATTGTTATGCCGGATACCAGAGGAGTTTGTGAAGCAGGCGGCAGAATACTACGCCAAGCAAAACACAGCTCAGATGGAGTCGGTTGATAATAGTTTCATGCGCAATAGTGATCCTCGTATGCCTCTGTTTAAAGACAGGCGCTCTGAGGTTACATTCGGCAAATCTTAATTTTTAGGAGTCCTAAATGGCTTATCCAACTGTCTCGGCCCCTTACGGGTTCAAGCCGGTCAATCTGATCGGAGGTCAGGTATTTGCGGGTTCCACTCGTTATTTACCTATCCAGTACAACTACGGAAGTAACTTGTACTATGGCGACATCGTAGCTTTGTCTACTGGTTTTGTGGTTCAGTCTACCATCACCACTAGCAACGGTACTTTGGCAACCCCAACTCAAAACATTGTTGGCATCTTCTTGGGCTGCACTTTTACAGACCCAGTGACCAAACAAAAGCGTTTCAGCCAATACTGGCCTGCAAACACTTTGGCTGGCGATGCTCAAGCAATTGTTGCTGATGATCCTGATCAAGTGTTCAAAGTAGTGGCTTTAGCCTCTGCCGGTACTCTTGCTTCTGGCTCTATGGCTTTGGTTGGTCAAAACGTTGGTATCAACCGCTCTTGGGCAGCTGGTACTGGTAACGTCAACACTGGCGATTCGTTAATCGGCGCAACTAGCCCAACATCTTTGACGACGACTTCTGCCGTCCCATTGCGTGTTATCGGTTTGGTTCCTGATACCGTTGTGTCTTTGGGTACAACCACTTACACAAGCATCTCCTCTACCACTATCACTTGCGCTGCTATTCCTCAAGCATTGCCAGTTGGTACTGATATTGGCAGCATTGCTCCTAACGGTCAGTACATTGCTACTGGTTCCTTCATCGCTGCAGCAGCATCGGCTGGCTCTACTTCACTGACTGTGAACGTTGCACCTAGCCCAGCTATCACCGCATCGGCCACGATTGTTTTCAACCAATATCCTGAGATTTTGGTTAAGTTCAATCAGGGAACTCATGGCTATTACAACGGTATCACCGTCTAAGGAGTAATTTAAAATGGCTATTTCACGCGCACAACTGCTCAAAGAATTGCTGCCAGGTCTGAACGCTTTGTTCGGTTTGGAGTATGCACGCTACGGCGAAGAGCACAAAGAAATCTACGAAACCGAAACCTCGGAGCGTAGCTTTGAAGAAGAAACGAAACTGTCTGGTTTCTCTGCTGCACCTGTTAAGAACGAAGGCTCCGCCATCGCTTATGACAATGCACAAGAAGCATGGACAACTCGTTATAACCACGAAACCATCGCCTTGGGTTTCTCAATCACTGAAGAAGCGATTGAAGATAACCTGTACGACAGCCTGTCTGCTCGTTACACCAAAGGCTTGGCTCGTGCTATGGCTTACACCAAACAAGTTAAAGCTGCTGCCGTCTTGAACAACGGCTTTAACTCTGCTTATGTTGGTGGTGACGGCGTTTCTTTGTTTAACAGCGCTCACCCCTTGGTGAACGGTGGCACTAACAGCAACAGCCCATCTACCCCTGCCGACTTGAATGAAACATCGTTGGAAAACGCTGTGATTCAAATCGCCGCATGGACCGATGAACGTGGCTTGCTGATTGCAGCTAAACCCAAGAAGTTGATTGTTCCTCCAGCACTGCAGTTCGTTGCAACCCGTTTGCTCGAAACTAAGTTGCGCGTTGGTACTAACAACAACGACATTAACGCTATCGAGAACAATGGTTCGATCCCAGAGGGTTACACCATTAACCACTTCTTGACCGCGCCTAATGCTTGGTTCCTGTTGACCGACGTGCCTAACGGCATGAAGCACTTCGAACGCACCCCATTGCAAAATTCAATGGACGGAGACTTTGACACGGGGAATGTACGCTATAAGAGCCGCGAACGCTACTCTTTTGGCTGGTCAGATCCTTTAGGTATCTACGGAACTTATTGATTTCATTAAAGAAATTAATATTTTCATTAAGGGGCTTCGGCCCCTTTTTATTTGTGTTATGATTTCCTGTATCGTAACGCAAGGAGCAATAATGGATTATCCAAGTAGCAGGTTAGAGGCAAAGAAAACCGGCAGTAAGTACTATTTCACTGGGCTTGCGTGTAGTCGTGGTCATATAGCACTACGCAAAACAAAGGGCTTGTGCGTTGAATGCATGAAAGACGAATGGAAAATTGGAAATGCCAAACGCAAAGAAAAACCCAAGTCAGAAGCCGCCAAAGAAGCTGCTCGCAGGTACTATGAAAAAAACAAAGAAGCTGTAAAAGCTAGGGCAAGTGCAAGACCTGCTGAAGAAAAAAATGTTTACAAGAAAAAACACAAAGAAAACAATCCAGAATATTACAAAGCACTAACCAGTGTGCGTAAGCGTAGACACCGCGACGCTACTCCGGCTTGGATCACGGCAGAACAGAAGTTAGCTATGCGAGGACTATATTTGCAGGCGCAGAAGATGACCAAGATTACTGGCGAGAGGTATGTGGTTGACCACATCGTTCCGTTGATCTCGCCTGATGTTTGCGGCCTTCATGTACCTTGGAATTTAAGGGTGATTACTCAGGAAGAAAACTTAATAAAGTCCAACAAAATTCTTGCTTAATTTTGTATTTGGTGTATATTGAGACATCTGGGGAATTCAAGCGTGCCACCAGCCGCCCCAGCGGTCATGATGCAACAATCGGCACGTTATCTTTTGCATAAGGACTTACTGTCATGGCACGCTCCACCTTTTCAGGCCCAATTCTGTCTGGGCAAAACCGTTTCGGCCCTAACCGCGATGTTGGCTATACCGATCTCGTTCAAACGGCTCTTTTGGATTTTTCTGTTACTACACCTGGTGCAAACTATGGTGGCAACTCTGGTCAGTTTGTTGCCTCAAACAACATCCCCAATAGCAACGCAACGATCTGGACCCCTCAGTCTGGCGTATTCAGCAATAGCGGTCCTACAAAGGCTTCTGCTCCAACTGCTGACGCTACCAACTTGGTTTATCGCGGCGTAGTTTTCTATATTCCTTACAGCTGCAACATCACTGATGTGATCTTTGATATTGGTACAGTGCCAAAGGATAGCGCCGGTACTCCTGTTGCTGTGAGCGCAATTCAGCCATACGTTTCAAATAACTTTGCAACGTCTACTGGTGTTTACGCTACGTTTGCCAACATCTCCAGCCCAGCCGCACAGCGATACACGGCTACTTTTGTTGGTTCTCAGTTGGCTAACTCAAATGCTACGCTGCAAGATTTCCAAAACCCATACGTTGGTCAAGACCCAGCTTGGTATGGTCAAGTGGTTGTTACTTTGGCAATGACCACGACTGCTGCTGGTTTGACATCTGGTCAAGTTGAAGTGACTATTCGCTATAACCAGAACGACATGAACATTGGTAACGCAACGACTTACCCATACGGTAACTTCGACTAATTAATCTCGGGGGGCTTCGGCCCCTTGGTTTTACAACTCAAGGAGATTAGTTATGGGAGCACAAGTCTCTTCAATTACCAGAAATGGTAGACATGAGCCTTTTGAGCTGCAGGTTGCTCGCGGCCAAGTGGCTTTGCACTATCCAATTGAACTTTTTGGATACAGCACTGCGGTTGGATCAACGGCATTGGGACCCTGCTGGGAAGGACTCACGCAGTCTGGTGGCGCTTATGCCTATCCAAGCTCTGCCGTTCAAATGACTTTGGTATCCACAACTACGGATACACAAAACGTTTTGGTCATGGGTTTAGATGCAAACTACAACTTGCTGTCTGAAATCATTACGCTAAACGGCACAACAAACGTGACGACAGTTAACTCTTATTTAAGAATTAACGGTCTGTACATTACCAATGGCGTTAATGCAGGAACCATCACCTGCAAAAACAACTCTGTGCTTTATGCCCAGATCAACATTGGTATTGGTCAGTCGCAGATGTCAATCTACACTGTGCCAAAGGGTTACACGTTCTATTTGTCTTATGTACAAGCAAACGCAAGCATTGGATTCACGTCCAGTACTTACATGACTTTTGCTGAGTACAACAAATACAACTTGCCTGTTCTAGGCGATAACTATTTGGGTTATCCATTGGGTTACAGCGGCAACACAAACGTATTGTCTCAGTCTCCTTTTGTGCAGATTTTTAACGTCCCATATTCGGTGCCCGTCACTCATGAAGGCGGAACGGATATTCAGTTTCAGATGAAAGCCAGCACGGGTGGACCGTACACTGGAAGCATCTTTGCTGGAGGCGTTTTGATTGCAAACGCAGATGTGGGTAGCACGTAATGAAATCCCCGGCATGGACGCGCAAAGAAGGCAAGAATCCCAAAGGCGGACTGAACGCCAAGGGTCGAGCCTCTGCGAAGGCACAAGGCATGAACCTGAAGCCTCCGCAGCCAGAGGGCGGCAAACGCCGAGACTCTTTCTGCGCCCGGATGGAAGGGATGAAAGCCAAGTTGACCGGCGAGAAGACGAAAAAAGACCCGAATTCTCGCATCAATAAATCGTTAAGAGCATGGAATTGTTGATATGGTTGACATCGAACTTACTGAACGTGAGCAAGCCATAGCCAAAGAAGCGGCAAAGATTGCCATTGAAGAATTGGCTGGCGAGTTCTACAAACAAGTTGGTAAAACCGTTATCAACAAGCTATTGATCTGGATTGGCGCAATAGCTGTTGGTTTTGCTTTTGGTAAAGGTTGGATCGTAAAATTCTGATATGCCAAGCACAAGCAAAAAACAACATAATTTTATGGAAGCAATAGCCCATAATAAGGCTTTTGCAAAAAAGGTTCACGTCCCTCAATCTGTTGGGCGTGATTTCGCAGAAGCCGATAAAGGCAAACATTTCAAAAGAGGTGGTGATATGGCAACTAGTCCTAAAGCAGCAGCGGCAATGGCCGCATTAATGGGTGCGGCAGCAGCTCGTCGTCGCACCGCCCCAGCTCGTCCAGCAATGGCAGCTACTATGGCTCCTCCAGCCGCACCTATGGGAGGCGCTCCCGGTATGGCTCATGGTGGCTTAACCAAGTCTCACCACAAGCATTTGGCTCATCACCATTTGGCTATGGCTGAGCACCACATGCACATGCACCAAGGCGGTCACATGACTGCTGACCATGTGCCTAAGTCTAAAGACATGGGCGAGATGGGCTTAAAGCATGGCGGCAAGGCTCACGCCAAACACCACTACGCTAAAGGCGGCAAGATTGACGGCACAGTAATTGAGAAAGCTGCTGGCGGCAAGAAAGAAATGAAGGAAGAAGTGCGCACCATGCACAAAGGTCTGACTTCTATTGAGCACGGCGAGAAGAAGCGCGCTCATGGCGAGCACGCTATCCAGCAAAAAGGTCACACTCGCGCCTTGCAAGAAAAAATGCACGGCAGCACCACTGGTCTGAAGCATGGCGGCAAAGCCAAGATGCATCATAAGAAATAAGGTGAAAATCATGTCTCATAAACACGCTCCTATTCATCCTCACGGTCACGCTCCTCATCACCATGAGCACAAGCACATGGTTCATCATTTGAAAGAGCATGAAGCTGGTGGTCACGTTCATCACCATGAACACTACGGCAAACACGCCGCAGGTCACCACAAGCATCACGAAGCTGTTGAGCACTTGCACAAACACCAAAAGCATCTGTGCCACGGCGGTAAGTATTAATCAGGAGTAGTCATGGCTGAGAAATGGATCCAACACGCAATCTCTCGGGCGGGTGCATTGCACAAGCAACTGGGTGTGCCTCAAGGTGAAAAGATTCCAGCCAAGAAATTGGCTAAGGCTGCCAAGGCTCCAGGTAAACTGGGGCAACGGGCACGCCTAGCCGAGACACTCAGGGGGATGCACAATTGATGTCAAGTCGCGGAATGGGCGCTATTAGCGCCAGCAAAATGCCTAAAGGTAGGATGAAAAAACGCCGCGATGACACTGACTTTGAGCAGTTTTCCGCAGGCGGCAAAGCCGGTTTGTACGCAAACATTCATGCTAAGCAAGAGCGTATTGCACACGGCTCCAAAGAGAAGATGAGAAAAGTCGGCTCTAAGGGCGCTCCTACTAAACAGGACTTTATTAACTCGGCTAAAACCGCAAGGAAAAAGAAATGATCCAGATTAGCAAAGAAGACGCACAGTTTATTTATGATGAACTGAATCATCGTGCTCAGCACCAGATTAATGCTTATGGGATGCCAGACCCTGCCTTGATCGTTGTCATCGCTGATTTGGCGGGGCAGTTGGACTTGCCTATCGTAGAAGACGATGAGCCTGTTGCAGAAGTTGCCGCTACACCTGAGACTCCAGCAGCCGAGGCTTAATCATGTCTATCAACTCCGGTACGACTACTGGAACGACCAACTTTGACCTTGACTTTGCTGAAATAGCAGAGGAGGCATGGGAGAGAGCTGGTCGTGAAATGCGTAGCGGATATGACTTGCGTACAGCACGCAGGTCAATGAATTTGATGACCATCGAGTGGCAAAACCGTGGTATCAACATGTGGACAATTGATCAGGGTGTGATTACCTTGACGCCAGGATTGAACACATACCCTTTGCCAACCGATACGATTGACTTGTTAGATCACGTCATTCGCACAAACGCAAATAGCACTTCCAATCAGTCTGACTTGACGATTACTCGTATTAGTGTTTCTACCTATGCGACAATTCCAAACAAGCTGACTCAGGCTCGCCCTATTCAGGTTTGGGTGCAACGGATGTCTGGCGAGACATCTACGACAACAATTCAGGCGGCTGCTGCGGTAGCCCCTACGGATACGGTTATCACGCTTTCAAGCACGGTTGGATTGGCTGCTAACGGCTATATCCAGCTTGGCTCTACAAGCGGTGAGATCATTTATTACTCGTACATCTCTGGTAATACCTTACAGAACTGCTTTAGGGGGCAGGCAAACACAACCGCATCAGCATACTCGCTTGGCGCTGCGGTCTATGTTCCTAAACTACCGGCAATCACTGTATGGCCCACACCAGACTCATCTACTACATATACGTTTGCGTATTGGCGCTTGCGTCGTGTGCAGGATGCAGGGCAAGGCCCGAATGTACAAGACATGAACTTCCGTTTCTTGCCAGCAGTGGCTGCAGGTTTGGCGTACCAAATTTCCATGAAAGTGCCGGAGCTAATGCCTCGGGTTCAGATGCTCAAGGCGGCTTACGACGAACAGTTTGATCTGGCTGCTGGTGAGGACAGGGAAAAAGCAGCTATTAGATTTGTTCCGCGCCAGCAATTCTTGGGTAGTGGCGGGGTCTAAATGGGAAATAGATTTGCGTCTGGTAAATACAGCATAAGTGAGTGCGATAGATGCGGTCAGCGGTATAAGCTCAAGCAGCTGAAGATGGAGGTCATTAAGACCAAGCTCTATCAGCTGAAAGTTTGCCCAGAATGCTGGGACCCAGATCAGCCGCAGTTGCAATTGGGCATGTATCCGGTTGATGATCCTCAAGCGGTGCGTCAGCCAAGACCTGACATTACTTATGTAACTTCTGGATTGAATGCGCTTGGTTTGCCTTCTGGTGGCTCAAGGGATATTCAGTGGGGATGGAACCCGATTGGCGGAGCTTCACAGTTTGATTCCGTGTTAACGCCAAACAATTTAATCTCCACAACTTCTGTGGGTCAAGTTACAATTTCCACATCCTAAAGGAGCTAATGATGGCTAAACACGATGACATCAAAGAAGACAAAAAGCTGATTAAAAAGGCTTTTGGTATGCACGACAAGCAGCTGCATGAGCACAAGAAAACCGATCTGAGCAAGCTCAAAAAAGGCGGCAAGATCAAGCACTACGCTAAGGGCGGTATTGCTGGTGTTAACCAAGATAGCATGAAGTCTGTTGGCCGCAATTTGGCTCGGGCTGGCTATCAGCGTGGAGGCTAATATGGCTACAGCTAAAATTGTCAAGCCGACTAAAAAGAATAGTCCGGCTATCGTTAAACCCCGTGTTGTTCATAACGAACCCGCAGCCAAGTATGCAAAGCCTCATCGCATGGATGGGGCTCCTTTGCACATGCGTGATACGCTGGGTATTGATCCAGACAAAGATTCAAACACCGGCAATGCTGTAGTGCCTGAAGGCAAGACTCGCATTCGCGGCACGGGCGCAGCTGAGCGTGGTGTTTATGCTCGGGGTCCGATGGCATGAATTACAGCCAGCTAGTCACTGAAGTTAACTCGTATCTGGAATACACGTTCCAGACGGTTAACATCAATACGTTTATCACGCAAGCTGAGCAGAGGGTATTTAACTCTGTTCAGTTTCCGTCATTGCGTAAGAACGTGACTGGCGTATTGACTGCTGGTAATTCCTACTTGGCTTGCCCCAATGATTTTCTTGCTCCTTATTCATTGGCGGTTTACTCAAGTGTAAGTACCACAGCCACAGGAACTGTAAGCACAAACACAATCACTGTTGCTTCTAACACGGGCATCTTTGCTGGTCAGTCTGTCTCCGGTACGAATATCGGCAACCAGTGCAAGGTTTTGAGTGTTTCTGGAACAACGATAACTTTGTCTCAGTACAACATTGGGGCGGTATCTGGTCTGGTAGTTTTCCAGACGGATTACTTGTATCTTTTGAATAAAGACGTGAACTTTATTCGTGAGTGCTATCCAACTTCAAGTTATCAAAATTTGCCAAGGCACTATGCTTTGTTTGGTCCGCAGAGCTCGGCTCCTTTGTATCTGGCGTTCATGGTCGGTCCTACGCCGGATCAGAACTACAACGCAGAGCTGCACTATTTCTTTTATCCAGACTCAATTATTCAAGCGCCTATCACGGCTCTTGGAGCGATTACCAATGGCGGCTCTGGGTATGTGAGCGGCACTTACTACAACGTTCCCTTGTCTGGCGGAACGGGCACAAGTGCCTATGCAAACATCGTAGTAACGGCTGGTGTCGTTACTTCAGCAACAATTACTTCAGGCGGAACTGGCTATGTGGCTGGTGATTCCTTGACGGTTGCCAATACATACTTGGGTAATTCTGGTGTTGGTTTTACAGTGCCAGTGTCAACGATTACAAACGCAGTCGGTCAGTCTTGGCTAGGTAATAACTTTGATTCTGTGCTTTTGTACGGGACTTTAGTTGAAGCCTACACTTATCAAAAAGGCGATAAAGATTTAATCGCTTTTTACGATAACAAGTACAAAGAAGCATTGGCAATTGCTAAGCGGCTGGGCGATGGTATGGACCGCCAGGATGCTTATCGTTCTGGTCAAACTAGGATTCAACCCGTACCATGAGCATAGTCCAAGGTCAAACCACAAGTTTTAAGTACCAGCTGTATACGGGTGGTGTTTTTAACTTGTCTTCAGATTCCATCTACATGGCGCTGTATACGAGCAATGCCACCTTGAATTTGGCGACAACTGCTTACAGCTCAGTCAATGAAGTTGTTGGAACTGGCTATACGGCTGGCGGGAAACTGATGACTGGGATCAGCATTAACTTCAATGCTAACAGTGGCGTAGCCTATATCAACTGGAATAACGTTGTATGGAACCCTGCTGCATTTACGGCACGCTGCGCTCTGATTTATGATCGCACGGCTAGCAATGCTTCGATTGCTGTGATTGACTTTGGATCAGACAAGAGCTGCTCAAATACATTCACGGTGACCATGCCAGCTAATGCATACAACACTGCTTTGATCAGGAGCGCTTGATGATTGTCACAACCACTTACGGCGATATGGACGACTCTTTGCTTGAGCGCAAGGATGGAACGTTTGAAGATGACAACGAGTTAACCACTTGGGTTGAGTATTGGAAAGACTCTGAGCTGGTGCATCGGTCTGTTCATGTGACCCTAAAGAAATCACCCTTTGCGGATTTAGTTGCCGCATCAATAGCTTAAGGAGCCTACCGTGGCGGCTAAGCAAAAAATGTCGGAAGTTGAACGCTTTATGTCAAAAATACATAAAGCCGAGAATGGCTGCTGGCTTTGGTCTGCTTACCGCATGAAAAATGGATATGGTCTTTTTAGGACTCCAGCAAAAAATGAGCTTGCGCACCGGGCATCTTTTAGACTTTTTAATGGTCCTCTTGACACAAGAGATGTGATGCATTCATGCGACACGCCTGCTTGCGTAAATCCAGAGCATTTAAAGCTTGGAACAAGAAAAGAAAACATGCAAGATGCAAAACAAAAGATGAGAATGCGTGTTGGAGAATTGCATGGACGAGCAAAATTAACCAATGAGCAAGTAGAATTTGCAAGAACTGCCAAGGGATTGCAGAGGGAAATTGCAGAAATTCTTGGTGTTACTCAAGGGCATATAAGTTTTATCCGCAATAACAATCGCGGTTATCAAGCACAAACTTAAGATGGGCATAGCCCACGAAAGGAACTATCATTTCCAACACTCAATCAATGTGCACTTCTTTTTTGGGCCAGTTATTGACTGCGACTCATAACTTTGGCACTGCGCCCACCCGTGGAACGACTGCTGCCGACACCTTTAAAGCAGCTTTGTACGTAACTACGGCCACCATTAACGCTGCCACTACGGCTTACTCTGCTACCAACGAGGTATCGGGTACCGGCTATACGGCTGGCGGTATTGCGGTGACTAACGCTACTGCGCCTACGTCCACCAACTCATCGCCTACAGCAGGTGTGGGTTATTGGACTCCATCGGGTAACTTGGTTTATTCGGGCGTGACTTTGACTACGGCTTTTGACACTGTGTTGATCTATAACTCAACTCAGAGCAATGCTGCTGTCAGCGTTCACACGTTCGGTGCGCAAACCATCACTGCTGGCACGTTTACTTTGACCATGCCTTCTAACACTACGACAACTGCTTTGCTGCGCTTGTCTACCACCTAATAGGTGATTTATGTCCGGGTGGGGCAGTGGCGCTTGGGGCAGCGGTGTATGGGGATTTGGTAGTACCCCATTAACTGGTGACCCCGCCTCTGGAGCAGTAGGAACTGCCTCTCCCAATATCACGATTGCTCTGACTGGTGTTGGAGCAACTGGTAATGTCGGAACTGTCTCAGAGCAGGATACCGATAGCCTTTCCGGCGTTGCAGCAAGCGGTAACGTCGGCACTGTCTCCTCTAATGTAACGATCAGCCTAACGGGTGTTGGCGCAAGCGGTGCGGTTGGCTCTCAAACGGTCAACATTACAATTGCCCTGACTGGCGTTGGATCTTCTGGATCGGTTGGATCTGTCTCCGTCAGTAATGCAGCCGCCTTGTCTGGTGTGCTGGCAAGCGGGTTTACCGGATCGGTTACCAGCTCACAAACACAAAGTATCACCGGTGTTTCTACTTCCGGGTCTGTTGGTCAATTGGTGGCTAACAACACAGACGGGGATGTTGGTAACGTAGCTATAGGCTCCGTAGGATCGGTTGGAACCAGCTTAACGATTGCTTTGACCGGCGTTGGTACAACGGGTCAAGTTGGAACTGTATCTCCAAATACTCAATTAGGCATTACAGGCAATAACGCTACCGGTCAGGTTGGGGCAATGTCTGTTCCTCTTGGTCCGGTTGTCGCCAATGGTCAAGTAGGAAACCTTTCTTCAAATGTCACGGTTGCGCTGACTGGCGTTGGTGCAAATGGACTGGTTGGTTCTGTCACGATGGGCGGCAGAACTGCTCAGTTAATAGGGGTTGGAGCCGCTGGAACGGTCCAGACTTTGGCGATTAGTTATTGGAGTTTAGTCAATGACAATCAGACTCCTTCGTGGCAAAATATCAATGATGCCGAAAGCCCTGGCTGGTCAAGCGTAAACACGGCGCAGACACCAAACTGGACTAACGTTGCGAACCCAGATTCACCTTCATGGACGGCAGTGTCTGATGTTGATTCTCCAAGTTGGGTGCCCGTACCCACACAATAGGAAATAAGATGACTATTAACTACACCACACTTTTGGGTTTAGCTGAACCAGTAACCGGCACAGAATCTGGTACCTGGGGCGATGATGTTAACAACGGTATCACTGTCTATGTTGACGTTGCAATAGCTGGTACAAACAACATCACGAACGACTTGGACATCACGCTGTCCATCACAAACGGCAGCAGCGCTGGCTCAAACCTTGTTGCTTCTCCTAACTCAACTACGGCTCAGTACATGCACTTGCTGTGCACGGGAGCTCGCACTGCAAACAGATACATCAATGCTCCTAACTCAAGCAAGATGTTTGTGGTCAACAACTCTACAAGCGGTGGCTACTCAATTATCGTTCGTGGCGTTACCGGACCCACTACTGGTGTCACGATTGTCAACGGCGAAAAAGCCATTATCTTCTGGAACAGCGTTGCCGGTGACTTTGTAAAGATCAGCAATACAAACGGTGTTGCGACGTTTAGTTCCATCACGGATACAAGCCTGACTTCCGGTCGGGTGACTTATGCCGGTACTGGCGGTTTACTCCAAGACTCGGCTAACCTGACTTTCACAGGTACGGTTTTGGGCTTGGGCGCCGCTGGTGTCGGCGCCTTGTTCCAAGGCGACTTTAGTAACGCTACGTTTGCTAACCGTACATCTTTCCAAACCAGTACAACCAATGCTACGACGGGCATTTATGCCTTGCCTAACGGCACCAGTACGGCTGCTTCTTGGCAGGCATTCAACAACAGCAACCCCACCAACGCATCCAAGATTTTAATTGCCACAAACGGCTCAACCGATGTGCAATTGGTGTCTGGCATTAACGGGACGGGAACGTATTTACCGTTGTCGTTCTACACAAACGGAAGTCAGCAAGCGCAACTGGACACTTCGGGCAACTTTACCCTGAGCAACGGCAATATCATTTTGACGGCAGGCACAGCCAACGGAGTAGCATACCTCAATGGCTCTAAGGTGCTTACTACTGGTTCTGCGCTGACGTTTAATGGAACTACATTAACAGCCAACACTTTAAACCTGACAAACGCTTTGACGACCGCTTATGGCGGCACGGGATTATCGTCTTACACCGCTGGTGATCTTCCTTACTACGCATCTGGAACAACATTGTCCAAGCTGGGTATTGGCACAAACGGCCAGATTCTCACATCTTCTGGCTCGGCCCCACAGTGGTCTACATTGTCTGGTGTTGCGGTAACGACATTCAGTGCTGGAACTACGGGCTTTACCCCAAGCTCGGCAACAAGCGGCGCTATTACTCTTGCCGGTACTCTTGCAACTACTAACGGCGGTACAGGCTTAACCTCATTCACCGCTAACGGTGTTGTCTACGCATCGTCTACAAGTGCGCTGACTACTGGTTCTGCGCTGACGTTTGATGGTACTGATTTTACCAATGGTAATGGTAAAGTAATTGCTACTGGTGACCTTAGAGCAACAACAGCAGGGTCAGGAAATGTTGGATTAAATCTTGTTCGAACTGGTGGAACAACTGCTGACTGGTATAACTATATTCCATCAGGAAGCGCAGACCTTGCTTGGTTTAAAGGTAGCGAACAAATGCGCCTGACCAGCACAGGTCTGGGTATTGGGACGAGTTCGCCTGCTTATAAGTTGGATGTATCAGGTGGCATTAGAAGCACTTTAGACGCATCTATAAGCGGACTGACTGTAGGCCGTGGTGCAGGTGCTGTGTCTACCAACACTGCGGTGGGTTATAGCGCTTTAGCGGCTAATACAAGTGGCTCATTAAATACTGCTGTTGGTTATCAGGCTGGCGCATCAAACACGACTTCGGCAGGTTTGTCTTTGCTTGGTTATCAGGCAGGAACAGCCGCAACGGGCGGGAATATTACTGCGGTTGGCTATCAGGCGCTTTTGTCAAACACAAGCGGTTTGTACAACACTGCCATTGGTCAACTGGCCCTTAACTCCAACACCACAGCCTCAAACAACACTGCTGTAGGTTATCAGGCTGGATACAGTAATACAACTGGGTCGGTAACCGCCCTTGGTCAAAAAGCACTGTATAGCAACACCACCGGAGCTGACCATGTTGCGGTAGGTATTCAATCACTTTATGCAAATACAACTGGCGCAAATAACACGGCTGTTGGTCACGTTGCGTTAACCGCAAACACTACTGGCGGCGCAAATACTGCGCTTGGCAATTACGCCCTCTACTCCAACACCACAGCCTCTAATAACACTGCTGTTGGTTATCAATCGCTTTACGCAAACACTGCGGGTATTGGCATGGTGGCTGTTGGGGCGTATGCGCTAAACGGAAACACGACTGGATTATCAAACGTAGCCGTTGGTGGCAACAATGGCATAACCGCCGCCGCACTACAAACCAATACAACAGGTTCATACAACACCGCAATTGGTATATCTGCTCTTGCCTCAAACACCACAGCATCAAACAACACTGCTGTAGGTTATCAGGCAGCTTATTACAACACCACAGGAGCGCAAAACGTAGCGATTGGTACGCAAGCCCTTTCTAGCAACACCACTGGTAACAATAACGTAGCCATTGGTCATCAAGCCTTGATAAGCAACACAACCAACGGCGGCAACGTGGCGGCTGGTTTCTGGTCGCTGTACAACAACACCGCCGCCAACAACACTGCGTATGGCTACTACTCCATGCTCTCCAATACCACTGGTACTGGAAATGTGGCGTTTGGTGGAAACGTATCTGGTGGCGCGTTAAGAAGCAATACAACGGGTTCTTACAACACTGCCATTGGCGCAGATGCGCTTCAGTCAAACACCACAGCATCCAGCAACACTGCTATAGGTTATCAAGCGGGGTATAGCAATGCAACTGGTGCTTATGGAACATACGTTGGTTATATTGCTGGATACAACACAGTTGGCGCTGGTGGAGTTAGTTTAAATACTTTTATTGGTTATGGCTCTGGAAACCTAATAACTTCTGGCACAAAGAACTCAATCCTTGGCGCATACAACGGCAACCAAGGCGGCCTAGACATCCGCACAGCAAACAACTACATCGTGCTGTCTGATGGGGATGGGAATCCACGGGGTATTTTTGATGGCTCGGGTAACTTCTTGGTGGGGACTACATTTGCAGGCACTGATAAAGTTCGTTTTGCTTCTACTGGCGCTACTTCTAACCAGCTTGGTCTTGTTTCAACAGACGATGCAAGCGGTAACGGATATATTCAATTTAGAAATTCTGCAACCACTTCAATTGGCTCTATTACAAGAGTCACAACTACTAACGCTGTTATTTACAACACCACTTCTGATTACCGTTTAAAAAATGTTATTGGCGCAGTAACGGGGCAAGGTGAACGAATTGATGCTTTGAAGCCCATTGATTACAAATGGAAAGATAGTGGCGCAAATGCTCGAGGTTTTTTGGCGCATGAATTCCAAGAAGTGTATGAAAACAGCGTGACAGGAACAAAAGATGCTGTTGATGCCAAAGGAAACCCAGTTTATCAAGCAATGCAACCAAGCACACCAGAAGTCATTGCTGACTTGGTAGCAGAAATCCAATCCCTCCGTAAACGCCTTGCAAACGCAGGCATCGCTTAACCCCCGAAAGGAAAATATCATGACCACCTTCACCACCACCATCAAACAGATGTTCACCATCCCCAATCCAACGGGGTATGTTGTAAACGTGATTTATGAGGTCACCGGAGTTGACGGTCAACATACCGCCAGCATCGATGGCAACTGCCAATTCACTCCCACCCAAGGCGAAACGGGCTACACCCCATACGCAGATTTGCAACCCGCTCAAGTCATTGCGTGGATTCCCGCAGAGCAAATCGCAAGCGCACAGGCTTGTGTGCAAGGCCAAATCGACAGCATGATTACCCCTCCTGTCAGCCCTCAAAACACGCCATTGCCTTGGGCTACGGCATAATACGTTCAAGGGGTTACACGGCTGCCCCATCTCAGCCGCTGCTGGAGTTTAAACATGAACGAAGAACTGAACACGCCTATCTCTTTGACCTTGCCCTTGGGCGCTGTCAATATGGTACTGGCTGCATTGGCTAAAGCCCCTTACGAACAAGTGGCTGATCTGGTGCAATCCATCCGAGAGCAGGCTATCCCGCAAGTCCCAATGCCTGAATTGAAAGAAGCTCCGGCTTCCGATCCAGTGCAGTAAACCAGCGGCCTTGTGCCGCTTTCCCCATAGGTGGAGCATGATTCCTATTGATCCGTTTGCCGCGCTGGATGCGGTGCAGTCAGCTATCAAGCTGGTCAAAAAAGCCTCACAAACTGCCAATGACCTTGGTAGTCTCGGCCCTGTTCTGGGGAAATACTTTGACGCCAAAGTCGATGCGATTAAGGTCGTATCTCAGGCTAAGTCGGGCGGCTTTAAAGGCTCGGCTATGGGTAAAGCTCTTGAGCTAGAAATGGCTCTTGAGCAAGCCCGAGAATTTGAAGAGTCACTCAAGAATCTATTCTTCTCGTCCGGCAAAATGGACGTGTGGATGAATATCAAAAAGCGTGCGGCTGCGATGGAAGCCGAGGCGGCTAAAGAGATCGCCAGGGCTAAAGCGGCTGAGGCTAAACGCAAGAAAGAGTTACGCGAGGCAATTGACTTTGCTGTCATCAGCATCTTGTCTCTGGTTATCTTTGGTCTAATGGTTTGGGGCGGCATTTATTTTTACCTTCATTGCAATAAATACGGGTGCCACTGATGAAAGAAGTTGTCGAAGGCTTTAAAAAGTTCTTCAAAGTCTTTTGCTATGTCGCTTGCGTCTGGTGGTTTTTAGACTTTGTAAAGTCGCTCCCCGAGCCATTAGCGGCACGGGTGATGGATGCAGCGCTTTCAAAGCTGCCGTTTTAGGGGGTTAAATGAAATACGTGTTTGCCGCTATCGCCCTGACGCTTGGCTTACTGGCTGGCTGCGAGGACCGCTACAGATACATTTGCCAAAATCCCGATCATTTCACGGACGCACAGTGCCAAAAGCCCAAGTGCCTATTCACGCAGCAGTGCCCCGAATATCTTGTTGCGCCGATTCTGGAGAAACAAATTGAAGCACCAAAACCACCATCACAATGAGCCATTAAGCGCAGCCGATATTGAGGTTAGAGTGTGGGGCGTAGTGGTCATAGCTGTGACCATGATCTTGTTCATTATTGTGATTGCGCTCTTGTACTCGGTTACGTTTGTAACTCAGCCAATCAAGTCGATGGCGCCCATCGATATGGCGTATACCAAGATGTTAAACGACATTGTGCTGCTTGTTGTTGGCGGTATTGGTGGCGTGATGAGTAAACGGGCTGTGGGGGCTGCTGCCAATGCTTTGGCAACCCCGCCTGCTAATCCTCCGGCTGTAAACTCAAATGCGCCAGCTGTAAACTCATTTGGGGCGCAACCGCTTGGAAACATGAACTGGATGAACTTCCAGAATCCCGCGCTGGATGAAACCTGGACGCCTCCACCACCCCCAACAACGCCGCCAAACCTTCAGGAGCCCGAGCATGAGCGCGAAGCTATGGCACTAGCCCGTAAAGAGGCAGAGTAATGTTTGGTATACCTAAAGCCTATCTCATCCTAGCCGCTGTCTTTGCGGCTATTGGCATTTACTTCTATGGGCATCACAAAGGCTGGACTGAACGTGACCTAGAGATGCAGGCTGAGATTGCCAAGAAAAATGAAGAAGCTCGATTAATTGAGCAGAACATGACGAGTAAACTGAATCAGAATGCCACCAAACTGGAGGAAGCCAACAATGTCCTTGCTGAAAAATCTACTGCCCTTGACCGTGCTATCCGTGCTGGCCGCTTGCGGCTCCCCACCGCAAGTTGCGTACAAGCCGCCCCAAGTACCCCCGCTTCCGCCGGAAATAGCCAAGAAGCAGGAAGCCAACCTAGTGGACCGGCTGACCAAACTTCTGATGCCGACCGAGCAACCCTCGCAGCCATCGCAGAAATAGTAGCCCAAGGGGATAAGAATACCCTGCAGCTCAATGCGTGCATAGACGCTTATAACCAAGTACGGGAGCAGATCAATGGTAAACAGTGATCAACTTGTCAAATTAAAGATTGATCCCAAGTGGGTTGATCCACTGAACGCTACGTTTGAAAAGTTCAATATCCTCTCAAATATTGAGCAGGCTTCTTTTATAGGGCAGTGCGCTCACGAATGCGGTAACTTTCGGGTCCTAGAAGAGAACTTGAACTACAAGGCTGCGACGCTGATGCGTCTATGGCCCAAGCGCTTTCCTACTCTTGATGTCGCAAACCAGTACGCCGGTAATCCGCAAAAGATTGCCAACTCTGTTTACGCCAATCGTATGGGAAACCGGGATGAAGCATCAGGAGATGGCTGGCGTTTTCGCGGAAGGGGATGCATTCAAACCACGGGCCATGCAAATTACTATCATGCCGGTCAAGCACTAGGGGTGGATTTCGTCATGAACCCCGATCTGGTGTCTACGCCCATGTATGCCGCCCTGACAGCTGGTTTCTTTTGGTCAACCCATAAGCTAAATCAAAAGGCTGAAGGGCGTGATTTTGTCGGGATGACAAAGGTGATTAACGGCGGTATCATTGGGCTTGACGACAGGGTTGCACAGATTAACACCGCCTTTAGCGTCCTAGCATAATGAGGTAAACCGTGCCATTAAAGCCAATAGTTATTAGACCCGGTGTTAACAGAGAAAACACACGTTATGCCACAGAATTACTGGGCGTCAATAACTCGTCTGGCTATACCACTGGCTGGTATGAATCTAATCTAGTCCGTTTCCGCCAGGGAATGCCCGAGAGCATCGGGGGCTGGATACCACTTACGGTTGCTACGTTCCTTGGTGTATGTCGTTCTTTGTGGTCTTGGGTGACTCTGGCTTACCAGACTTACATCAGCCTTGGGACTAACCTGAAGTTTTACATTCAAAACGGCGGAGCCTATTACGACATCACTCCCATTCGGGCAGTGGTTAACTTATCAGCTAATCCGTTTCAGACTACGAATATGTCCAACATCGTCACGGTGACGGACGCTTCTGGCGGATACGTTACCGGCGACTTTGTAACGTTCAGCGGGGCTACGACCTTTAACGGCGTGACCATTAGCGGTCAGTATCAGCTGACTTGCTCCAGTATTACTCCTTCTACGTACACCATTACATCTGCTACCTATGCCAACAATACTGGCTCTGGCGGCGGCTCCTCTGTAGTGGCTACGTATCAGATTAACGTGGGCACCGCTACAGCCGTTCCTCAAGTGGGCTGGGGTGCAGGCTCTTGGGGTGCTGGATACTGGGGTGTTGGAGCGACAAACCAATCCTCCATGAGGCTATGGTCACAAGATAACTACGGTCAGGATTTGGTTTTCTGTCCCGTCGGTGGGCCTATTTACTATTGGAATGGCAGTAATGCTTTGACAACCAGAGGCATGTCTCTTGCCTCTGTTCCTGTTACTACGCAAACGGCTTCTACGACAAGCGGATCTACTGCTGTTACTTTGTCGGCTAGCAACTCAGCCATCAAAGCTGGAGCTACGGTACTTGGTACGGGGATTCCATTTGGAACGACTGTTTACTCTATAAGCGGCACATCACTGGTTTTATCCCAGAACGCTACGGCTACCAACGGCGCAGTTATTTTGACCTTTGGCGGGATAGATTTACCGCTGACGGCTAACTGGTTAATTGTTTCTGATACAAGCCGTTTCTTGCTGGTGTTCGGGACAAACGATACCGGCACTACGGTATTTAACCCCATGCTTGTTCGCTGGTCTGATCAGGAAAGTCTGACCACTTGGACGCCCAGCTCTACCAACCAAGCCGGTTCTATTCCGCTGTCTCACGGATCAAAGATCGTGACGGCTTTGCAGATGAACCAACAGATTCTGGTTTTTACTGATTCATCTTTGTATGGCGGTCAGTATGTGGGAACGCCAGCTGTTTGGACGTTCACGCTGGTGGGTGAGACTCAATCTATCGTTAGTCCTAACGCGGCAGCCTATGCGGACGGCAAGGCTTATTGGATGGGCTTTGGTAAGTTCTACAAGTACGACGGTAACTTAACGACACTGCGTTGCGACTTGAAGAAGTTTATCTTTGACACCATTGATACGACCGAGTATCTACAAGTTACAGCCGGAACGAACGAGCAGTTCAACGAAGTCTGGTGGCACTACACTTCTCTCAGTTCACCCAATGGTCTAAACGATACCTACGTAGTCTACAACTACGAGCAGGACATTTGGTACTACGGCTCACTGTGCCGCACGGCTTGGTTGCAGAACGGCTTGTTCCAATATCCAGTTGGAGCCACTGGTAACAACACGCTGGTGTATCACGAGTATGGAAGCAACAATAACGAGACTGGTACACCATTACCGTTGAATACTTCCATCACATCTTCTGAATTTGACATTCAAGATGGCAGTGGATATGTCTCATACATCTGGCGTATCCTGCCGGACTTTACTTTCTTGGGATCAACAAATCCTACGCCTCAAGTCACGATGAGCTTTTACCCTATGCTCAACTCGGGTTCGGGATATTATTCTCCTCAGTCTACCGGCGGCATCAGCTCTGGAACGATTACAGAGACAAACTCATATCCCATTGAGCAGTTCACTGGGCAAGTCAACACTCGGGTAAGGGGAAGACAGATTTACTTCTCCATCACGAGCAACCAACTTAACTTGTCCTGGCAGTCGGGCATACACAAGTTTGATTGGAAATCTGATGGCTTAAGGGGTTAATCATGGGGATGCTTCAGAACCAAAATCCTCCGGCGTTCCCCAACCCTCCGGATAAGTACGATCAGACTTACATGAATAAGCTGATCAACATCTTGCGTTTATTTTTGAACCAAGTGAACGCTCAGCAGGTTATCTCTCTTAATGGGATTATCTTTGACATCAATACCCTTCCTGACCAGACAATGACATCTAATCTGCGTCCCGGTCAAGTGTATGTGGACAAGTCAGCCGGTAACGTTTTGAAGATCAAGACATGACCAATAAGCAAATGACCCCGCAGGACATTGTTAAAAACTCTACTGAGATCAAAGAGTCCGGCATAGATTGGAAGCAAGCTTATGCAGTTTTGCATCAAACAATCGCTTCAAATCAATATAGGGTTTTAAGAAACGGCAACACTTTGTTCTGGATCAGGATAGACGCTCCGGGTGTAGCTCAGATGTTTGTGTTCAATGCAGACACATACAAGAACCTATTCAGAAATATGAAAGAGTTTGCCCATGCCATGCAAGCTGGTGGATACAAGAAAGTCTACGGCGAGACTCACGACGTGAACATGATTAACCTGATCAAGCGCATTGGCTATCCCGTAGATGTTCAGACTATTGGGAAGGATGAAAAAGGGCGGACCATTTACAAGGGGATTGTAAATGTGTGATATAACAAAAGAGGTTGGTAATTTACTTTCCTCCGTTGGTGGTTTTGTCACCAACACAATCGAGTCTATTATCAAAAATCCGTTGCCAGTTATTGAGACGGTTGCTCTCACATCTATTGGCGTTCCACCCATCATTGCTAGTGCCACGGTAAGCGCCGTTAACGGCGGAAACCTTCAGACTATAGCCACCAACGCTTTGGCATCTTATGCTGGCGCCCAAATTGGGCAAGTGGCTGGAAGTGTTACTGACTCTACTTTGACGACTACTGACTGGTCACCAGATACGCAAGCTCTTGTTAAACAAGTGGTCACCAGTGCTTCGGGCTCTGCTGCTACTGCGGCTTTGAAGGGTCAGAACTTTGATCAGATTCTTGCCAGTGCTGCCAGCGGCGGTATCGGTGCAGCCATTCAAACCGAGCTGAAACAGAACTTAAATCTGGACCCTAGCACTTTAGATTCAAAGCTGATCTCTAACTCTGTTACAGCGGCGACCAAGGCTATCTTAGGCGGCAAGTCGGTGAGTGATGCAATTGCTCAGTCGGCTACAGCCACGGCTTTGTCTGCATCTATCTCTTCTGGTGTTGACTATTTAAAGAAGAATTCAGACACCGTTCAATCGCTTTCAAACAACTTCAACGATATAAAGCAAACGGCAACAGACTACTTTAACAATGTACTGAATCCACTTCAGAATACTGTTCAAGATCAGTACAAAACGGCTAACGTTGCGAACACTGACTTCACCAGTCAGCAGGCTACGCTTAACTCTTTGATGGATCAGTACAACTCGTACAAAGATGCGGTAAGTAGCAATGCTGGGTATAACAACTATCTGGTAAGCCAAGGCTGGCAATACGACGATGCTAATGGCAATTATGTGAAGATAACCGGATACCAAGATATTCCGGGCGGCTATGAGACAGATGATTCTGGATCCGCTTCTTGGGTCCCGGCTCATCAGCAACCCATTTACGACTTTAACCCTCCATCTCAACAAACTTTGGCTACTGCAGCCAATGCTCTTGTGCCTCAGATCAATTCACAGGCTACTACGGTACAGACTGCATACGATACAGCCAAAGCTGCTGCGGATGCTTATACCGGCTCCAGCTCTCAGCTAACTAACGCTCAGATGCAGTACAAGACTTATACTGATAACTTAACAGGCCTGAAGTCTCAAATTGACACGATCAATACGGGCCTGACTAATCAAGCGGCTGCTACTGCGCAGGACGTAGCCAAGTACAACGATCTGGCAACAACCGAAGCCCAAGACATTGTCAAGCAAGTGTCTGATGAAGCAGCTAAAGAAGCTCAGGATGCGCTGATTAAAACAGCGACTGATCTTGGGTTTAAGAATTACCAAGATTTCCAAAGCGCTAACGGCATTGGGGCTGCAGACTATTACGCCCAAAAAGCAGGATTCCCTGATGCCGCTACATCTAAGCAATACAACGGAGATGTAAACGCATATAACGTTGATCAGATAAATAATGCGAAGGCTACACAAGCTGGCTTTCCAGACTACGCTACTTATCAAAAGTACAACGGTGATCTTTCTGCATATAAAACAGCACAGGATGATGCCTCAGCCAGGACGGCAGGCTTTCCTGACTACGCCACTATGCAGAAGTACAAAGGCGATGTGGGTGCGTATAACACCGACCAAGCTGCCGCTGCTGCCGCCGCCAAAGCTGCTCAGGATGCGGCCAACGCCAAAGCCGCTGCTCAGGCTAATGAAACTATGGCTCAGTCCAAGGGTTTCACCGATTACGCTACATACCAAAAATACAATGGTGATCTGAGCGCTTATCAGTCTGATCAGAATGAGGCAACTGCCAAAGCGGCAGGCTTCCCCGACTACGCCACATTCCAGCAGTACCACGGAGATGATGCGGCGTATATTGTCGCCCAGGATGCACAGAAAGCCAAGGACGCTGGCTTCCCTGATTACACAACGTATCTGAAATATAACGGCAACTCTACGGCCTACCAAACGGATTTAAATGAAACCACGGCAAAGAACGCCGGGTTTCCGGATTACTCCACGTACCAACAGTACAAAGGAGATTTTTCCTCTTATCAAAATGCTCAGAATGAGGCTACCGCAAAGTCAGCGGGTTTCCCAGACTATGCAACGTATAAGCAATTCAATGGCGATAATGCAGCCTATACATTTGCACGTAATGCACAGACAGCAAAAGACGCTGGGTTTCCCGATTACGAAACTTATCAAAAGTACAACGGCGACAAGAATGCATACGACGCTGATCAGGTTAAAGCTACTAGCACGGCTACATCGACTGGCACATCAACAGGAACCAGCGTAAGCACTGATACTGGAGTAAGTACCGGCGTATCCACCGGAGCGGAAACAAATACATCGACAGGGATCAGTACTGGAACAGGTGTAACCACGCCCAATCCTGATGACACTGCAAAGTCTGCTGGCTTTCAAGATGCAGCCGATATGGCGACGGCGGCAGCTGCCGGGTTTACTGATCCAAAGTCATGGTCCATTTATCAGAATCTGTCTGACGATTCCAAGCAGGGGTATCAGAGCTTGGTTAAGAACGGAACTGATCCCGCTACGGCTTTGCAGATTGAGTATCACATTGATACGCTACCCAAGTTGACGACAGACCCAGGAACGAAAGTCGCTGGACCAGGTGGAATTACCAGCACAGGAACCTCTACAGGAACCGAGACTTCTACCGGCACATCCACAGGAACAGAAACATCTACTGGAACATCAACTGGGGTTGAGACTTCTACGGGAACATCGACCGGAGTTGAAACGTCTACTGGTACTTCTACTGGAGTTGAAACTTCTACAGGGACTTCTACTGGTACAGAGACTTCTACTGGTACGTCAACGGGCACTGAGACATCAACCGGCACTTCAACAGGTACCGGTACTGTGCCGCCTTGGGTTATTGTTCCTGAAAATGGTCAGGCTTTTGATACGCACACAAGTCAAGATGGTGAATCCACCTATACAACCATTGTCATTACAAACCCAGATGATCCTACCCAAGTGTTTACCTATGATGTTGTAAGAGACAACATTACTGGTGACATTCGTTACGAGACAGGCGGATTTACCGTTGACTCGGAGGGTAATGTTGTTGGCGACGGCTCTACGACCAGCAGTGAAAATATACCCGTCCCGCCGTGGGAAGTTACTACTGAAACAAACACCGGAATATCTACGTCAACCAGTATCTCAACCGGCACTGGAGAGGGAATAGACACTGGAGTTGGAACCGATACAGGTATATCAACTGATACAGGTATATCAACTGATACAGGTATATCAACTGGAATATCAACTGATACAGGTATATCAACGGATACAGGTATATCAACTGATACAGGTATATCAACTGATACAGGTATATCAACAGGGGTTGAAACTTCCACTGGTACAGATACCGGTACTGATACCGGTACAGACACCGGCACGGATACAGGGACAGACACCGGAACAAACACGGGAACTGATACGGGAACATTTACCAGCACTGATACTGGCACCAATACAGGCACGGATACTGGAACTGACACTGGAACTGATACTGGAACAGACACTGGAACCGATACAGGTACTGATACCGGTACAGATACTGGAACCGGTACAGATACAGGCACTGATACAGGCACTGATACAGGCACGGACACTGGAACGGATACCGGTACAGATACTGGAACGGACACTGGAACCGATACAGGTACTGATACTGGCATTAACATAGGGACGTACACTGGAGTTTCCACCAAAACCTCAACGTCTAAAGGTACTGGAACTGGAAAGGCTACGTCTACAGGCACGAGTGCTGGTACAAAAACTGGATTAAGTGCTGCCCAGCTGGCTATGCTGGCTACACCTTCTATATTTACACCCGAAGGACCATCGGTCATGGGTGCTGCGCCACAGTTTGATATTAAGGACTTGGCGATCAAGGGAATATCGGCTGCCGAGGCGGCTGCAGAGGACGTTCCAACGAACGCACAACCGGGTCAGAACGTGCAATATGTATGGCTTGGAGAACCAGAAAATACTACAATGGCTGCCAGTGGTGGCTCCGTAGACGATCTACTAAAGTTACTGAATTGGAGAGTTTAATATGTGGCAATACAACAATGATACGGAGCAGTTCGAATGGGTTGATCTTCCCGGCTCTACAGATAGTAGCTCCACAGCCTCTTCATGGCAGCCCCCAGCTGGAGCTACTCAGGATGCAAACGGCAACTATGTCCAGACATTTGATGACGGAAGTACTCTTACCTACGATTCAAACGGTAACATTGTAGATACAACCAATGCAACCGATACTGGTACAGGTTCTGGGTCTGGCGCAGGAGCTGGAAACGCTGGAAACGCCGGGGGAGGGTCGTCCGGTATTCTTGCAGCTTTAAATAAGGCTCTTAATCTTCCTGCCGGTACTTTAAATCTGGCAAATATGGGAACTGGCGCTGCAGCTGCTGCCATGCTGGCTGGTGGAGATCAGACCAAAACCAAGATTGCCAATGCCACAATCCCCAATTACACGTATGTCAGCCAAGGCATAGCACCCGGACAAGCGGGTCAAGGTCAGGCTTATTTCACTCCTGGTCAGTACGTTGCACCGGCAGACGTTGCTACTGCCCAAGCCACTGCAGCCAAGCAAGCCGCTGAGATGACTCCCCCCAAACCGCAGGAACAACAATTACCTGCCGCAAATATTGGTACTGCTTGGTCAAATAAGGGTCAACCCGTACAAGCAAACACTCCGATGACGAGCCAAGCTCCATCCACGGGTATTGCGCAGATTGCCACACCTGAACAAATCTTGGCAATGCAATCCCAACTGGCTGCTGCTCAGCAAAGTCCCACAACCGCTATTCACGCCGCTCACGGAGGCGCTATGCACACAGGAATCGCAGCTATGGCACACGGTGGTCGTTATTTACAAGGAACTACGGATGGTATGGCTGACAAGCTTGACACGTCCATCGACGGCGTTCAGCCTGCCAAACTAAGCCACGGCGAATTCGTTATCCCCGCCGATGTCGTTTCCCACTTGGGTAACGGCAACTCGGATGCTGGTGCTAAGAAGCTGTACCAGATGATGGACAAAATCCGCTACGCCCGTACCGGGAATAAACATCAGGGCAAAGAAATTAACCCCGACAAATTTATGCCGGGTGGTATTGCAGGCTACGCCTCTGGCGGTGGAATTAAACGTTTCGCTGCTGGTAGCTCCGTTACGACTTCACCCAGTGCAACAAGCACAGTCACCCCTTCTACCGGCTTGGGCACTTCCACGGAAACGGGTTTGTCTAACTGGGCAGCTCCTTATGTGACCAATATGCTGGGCAAACAAGAAGCCCTGAGCAATGCTCCTATGCCTGTATATACAGGTGAATTAGCTGCTGGCCCATCAGATATTCAGAATCAATACTTTGCCAACGCAAATCAGCTGGCTAGTACGGGTTTAACGCCTACCCAGTTCAAGTCTGGTACGTTTGACACCGCTGCTGTTCAGCAGTACATGAACCCCTACTTGCAGGCTTCTTTGAATCCTCAGCTCCAAGCCCTTCAACTGGCTGCTCAGCAGGGTGAACAGGGTGACCTGAGTAAGCTCACGCAAGCCGGTGGCTTTGGCGGTACACGTCAAGCAGTCCTTCAGGGGCAAGACGCCTATAACCTGCTGGCTCAGCAGTCTAACTTGATCGGTCAGGGCTACAACACGGCTTACAACAATGCGATGAACCAGTTCAATACTGCTAACGCACAAAGCCTACAAGCTCAGCAAAACCAAGAAGCCGCCAACGAAGCTGCAGCCAACTATGGCTTGGCATCGAACGCCGCTCTCGGTACCGCTGGCGCTACTCAGCAGCAGATCAAGCAGGCTCAAGACACAGCTTCTCTCAACCAGTTTAATCAGCAGGTCCAGTACCCACAGACTCAGCTCACCAACATGGCTGCGATGCTGGGTAACTTGCCGATCTCTACTGCTGCGACTACGCCTAACACATCTACCCTTGCTACGATCAATAACGATCTTGCTGGATTGCTATCTCTGTACAAAACAATACAGGGCGCTACAGGAACTAGCACGGGAACCGGGACTTCATCTGGAACGACCGGCTCGGGCAACGGTACAACAAATGCCGGTACTTAAGGACTAAATATGTCAATGAATCTCGTCAAAATTTTGGATGATTTAAAGAATCTTCCAAATCAGGCAATCATGGCTTATGCCAACGGGTCTAATCCCGAGGTTCCTCCTTATGCCGCTTTAGCAGAGTTGAACCGTCGCAAGCAAATGGAGCAGCATTATCAGAATGCCAACGCCAATCCCAATCCTCCTAGCGTTAAGCAAGAGATTGAGCAATCGGTTGTCAAGCCTGGTCAAGCTTCTCCTCAGCCCCAAGGTATTGCCGCTGCCCTGCCTCAAGCTCAGCCACCACAGCCTGTACCGGCTACTCAGTCGGCTGGTAATTCCATGAAGTCTGGCGGCATTGCAAAGTTTGCAAGCGGTGGTCACACTTCTGAGCAAAACGCTGCCCAGCAGTTTGCCGCTTTGATGCAGGCTATCAACAAGTCTTCTATCCAGCCTCCTCCTCAAGCGGCTAAGCCTATAGAAGTGCCTGCTCCACAAGCTGGTCAGGCTATGCCTATGCAGAACTTTGCCGCCTTCCAAGTGGGTACCCGTCCACAGATGCGTCCGGCTACTGAGGCTGTACCTATTTCTAATGACGTGTCCTTGTCTCAGCTTCAGGGCTATACGAATCAGCAACCCATTGCCGCTGCGCATGGCGGCCTGATGCATCACGTCCCCCATCACATGTACAAGTTTGCCCACGGCGGTATTCTTGCGTTTGATGGAGCGACCAATGGAAGTCAGGTGCCTTTAGCCAACCAGACTGCCATGTATGTAGCCGGGGCACAAGAAGCTGCTAAGCAACGTGCCGCTGAACAGCAAGCGGCGGAACAACAGGCGTTAAGTTCAATTTCTCCAGACAACGAAGCTGGCTTAATGCAAAGAGGCCCCCAAACACCTCTGTCAAGTCTTGGTCAAAGTATCTCCCAAGGACTGAGCTCAATTGGGTCTGGCATTAGTCGTGCTCTACAGCCCAAGACACCCCAATCAATGATGCTTGATACAGAAAGTGCGCCTGCTCCAGCAGCTCCCCCTGCTGCACCAGCTGCGCCTCCTGCTCCACCTGCCCCGCCCGCTGCTCCACCTGCCCCGCCCGCTGCTCCACCCGCTCCTCCTGCAGCCGGTGGTATAGCTCAAGGCGCCACGAAGGGCGCGCCTCCAGCTGCTCCGCCAGGCTCTAACGCTGCTGCAAATGGAATTGCTCAGATTGTAAATAAACCTAGACCAGTCAATCCTGTTGCCCCGGTTGAACCCGCTCCAAAGCTAAGCACTTTGGACGATACGGCAAATGAACAGATGGCTGCCAAGCTGCGCAAAGAACCGTCTTTAAAGGATGAGTTCGAAGTGGCTGATGCCATTGCCAAGCATTACGGTGTTGACTCTCCTGCGGGTCAGGTCGCACTCAAGAAGCTGGAAGAAATTCAGCAGATGCACATGAGAAACGAAGAAGCAAATAAGATGAACGATCTTATTTCTGTTCTTCATGGCTGGGGTGTTGGCGGTGCCGGTGGCGCTGCTGAGACTTACACTGGATTGCAGAGCAGACATCAGGCTGAGAAAGAAAAGCACATGCTGGACCAGCTGGAAATCTTGGACAAAATTGACCAGCGTAACCGAGAAGAGAAGCTCAAGCGCGGGGAAAACGTTGGCAAGACCTACGGCGAAAGCCAAGCACGACGTGATGCCGATCTTCATAAAGTTTATGGTGAGGCTCAGGCTAATAAGCGTGCGGCTGAGCAGCGTGCTCAAGAAGAGAGAAAGATGATTGAGGATGCTCGCCACCACAAAGCGCTGGAAGGAGCAGAAGCTGCTCGCTTGGCAAAGATGGATTTGTCTGCTGCTGAAATTGCAAAGCTTAAGCCTGAAGAGCAAGAAACCTATGCCAAGGCTCAGCAAATTAAGTCTGGCCAAACAGGCAAGCTTGACTATCAAAGTCTTGCTTCTATTTTGCAAGCTTCTTTACGAGAGCAAGAGTCTGCTCGAAAATCTTTTGATTTGGCAAATGCTGGTTTTGATGACGCTTTAAAAGCTCAGCAATCTGCGGCTTATGAAGACGCTAAGAAGGAAGCAAGAAAAGCCAAGAAAATGATGGAGAACTTCAATCAGGGCAAAAATATCTACGAGGGAATCGATGAGATAGACAAATCTGCAAAGACCTCAAATATTGCCCCTCCGTCGCTGCAAGAATTCCTTGCAAAAGCCAAGGCATCGCCACAGAATAAAGGCGTGACTGATAAAGAATTGACCGATTATTACAACAGTAAATACGGGAAATAATAATGGCTGTATTCGATCCGTTTGATCAAACGCCGAAGGTCTTTGATCCGTTTGAGGCTGGCGCTCCAAAGGCTCCAGATACAAGCCGTACTTACGGTGAGGCTGTTAAGGACGTAGCCGCTGGCGTTATCTCCGGGCTTGGAGGTGCGGCAAAGTTCGCTCCTCAAATGTACGGATTAGCCACTGGCGATTTCTCGGATACGGGTGTCATGCACGCAGCCAACAAGCTGCAGCAATACGGCGAAGAGATGAAGTCTCCCGGCTTAAAAGCCAGAGAGCAAGCCAAAGAAGAGAAAGTCAAAGAAGCTGAAAAGAACGGTCAGCTCAGTGCGTTCTTAACTGAGTTTAAAGAAACGGCAAAAGATCCTTTGGGTCTTGGTCTTAACTTTGTAGCCCAACAACTTCCCGAACAACTGCCTGCACTTCTTGCGGCCATTGGAACGCCTGCTGCATCTGCGGAAGTTACTGCTTTAAGAGCTGCTGCAAAGAAAGCTGCTGGCACTGCCGCAGAGAAAGCCGCCGCTGAGGCCGCCGAGAAAGCTGCCGTTAAGGTTGGCTCTCGCGCCGCTATCGGCACTGGAGCCCTACAGCAAGGAACGGACGTAGGCTCTGAGGCTTACAAGGCAACCTACGACAAGATGATTGCCGATGACGTACCTGAGCCCGAAGCTCGTGATCGCGCATTGAAGTATGCTCGCACGGCTGGAGCCGCTGGTGCTGCCATATCTTTGGGCGCACAGAATCTACCAGGCGGACATAGGTTTGCTGAGGCTCTTGCCGGTAAAGCAGGGAAAGCTGGTAGCCGTGTGGCTAATGCCGCAGGTCTTGTCGCTGGTGAACTGCCAAGTGAATTGATTGAAGAAACTGGCGGTCAGCTTGCACAGAACATAGCTCAACAACGGGTAGATCCTAACGCTAAGCTTACAGAGGGATTAGGTAGAACTGCCGCTCAGGCTGCGCTTGGAACTATCGGTACGGCTGGTGGCATTGGTGCATTGCAGCGCCCTCAAGCTGCGACAACACCCACAACTCCTCCTCCTATTACGCCCCCCGTAAATCCTCCAGTGACCCCGCCGGTTACTCCACCGACTACTCCGCCTGTTACACCGCCAGTAACACCGCCCACTCCTCCTGTTAATCCTCCTGCTACTGTGCCTCAGCAGGACTTGTCTCAGCATTTTGAGAACTATCACGAAGGGTTACCTGAAGAGTCGAATACGGTTCTGCAAAACCGTGATCGCTCTACGCCTGCAGCCATTGCTCAGATGCAGGGCATAGCAGCTGATCCACGCTATAACGAACTCAGCGTGTCCAGAAGCTTTGGTAGTGGCGCTCCAGTGGTGATGACGGACACCAAGCTGCCAGAAACACACTTGGGCTCCTACGAGATGACCACGGCTTCTGATGGTACTCAGATTCCCGTGCGCTACGCTGTGGTTGAAGCAAGCTCCGTATTGCCATCTAACTCTCATGACGGCAGTAAGAACACTACCTATGGGGATATGTCCGTTCAGGCTATTCGCCCCATCGCAGGTAACGGTCGTGTAGCAGGGATACAAGAAGCTTACAACCGGGACACAGCCCAGAAGTACAAGCAAGAATTGCTGGCTGACAATGCTCACGGTATAGACAAGTCTGCCATTGAAGGTATGGCTGAGCCTATGCTGGTTCGGGTGATGCCCAAGTCTTTTGTCACGCCTAACATTGCTGACATCTCAAACGTTTCAGGAATATCTGGTCTGTCTGCTATTGATGCAGCCAAGCAAGACGCCAAGCGTGTAGATGTAAATGCACTGAAGTTCAATGAAGACGGCACGCCCACGGCGAAGTCTTTGAGTGACTTCATCAATGCAATGCCGGTGTCTGAGCACCCTGACTTAAAGAACACAAACGGAGAGCCAACGCCAAGGGCGCAAGACCGCTTGATGAATGCCGTGTTCTGGCACGCATACGGTCATGAGCCATTGATTGATTTGTACGGTGCAACGATGGACCCAGACGCTAAGCTGATGCTTAACGCCTTGGCACGGGTTGCTCCCAAGATGGCGCAGCTTGACGGTGCTGGCGAGTACGACATTCGCAAGTATGTGACCCAAGCTGCAGAGGCCGTGGTCAATGCTAAGCGCAGGGGTATTAGCCTGCAAGAGATGGCTGCACAAGCTGACATCGGAATGGATCCGCATACTCAGCAGATCATCAAGATGGTTGCTGATGCCGGTCGCTCTGGCAAGAAGATCGCAGAGGGTCTGGACCGCTTGGCAACGGCTGCACTGGCTGAGCACAACCGCTCTGATGTGGACATGTTTGGCGAGGTTCAAAAGCGTCCTCTTGAGGATGTGTTCAAGTCTTTGGAAGAAGAAAAACCAGAGGACTTGTTTACTCCTCCGGAAAAGCCACCGGTAACCGAGCCGCCAAAAAAGGAAGCTCCAAAGAAAGAGAAGTTCTTTCAGAAGCCAGAACTAACCAGAGAGCAGGTTAATAAAAGATTCCAAGGCTTGAATGTTGTTCAGGCTGCAGAAGAGTTGGTAAAGATTGCTCACGACTCTTATTCAAAGGGCATAGCAGAGCACATCCTTAAAAAGATCAAAGAGTACGACAAGCGTGGCGTGCCAATGACTTTTGGCATGAAGTACGTGATCAGCAGAAAAGGAGTAACAAAGACCGGCGGTCATGTTCTATTTTATACTGATCCCAATGGAAAAATTTACTTTAATTTAGAAATTAACAGGTTAAAAGGTTCTACGTTTGAGATTCTTGCGCATGAATTCGTCCATGTTATTTCGTTGGCAGAGATTCGTTTTCTTGGCAATTCAGATCCTCGCGTAAAAGCTCTGAATGAACTTCGTGAGGCTGCTGAAAAGCAATGGAATAAAGAGAAGGAACTTAACAAGTACAACTCTGATGAAAAATTTGATATTCAGTACGCATTTAAACAATCAGATGTTGGAGACTACTACGCTGAGTTCATCACTCAAGGATTGACCAATCCGGCTACGCAACGCTTCTTGTCCACCGTCAAAGTTGGCGACGAGACTGTTATGCAAAAGTTGGTGGAGTTTGTTCGCAAAGTTTTGAACCTCTCTCCCGAATACGAATCTGCGCTTGACCGATTGATCAAAATATCAACCGCTATGTTTGAGAATCCGGCTCTTGAAACCGCACGAGAGCTGGAGAAAAAGGGTTATAGGCTGGGTCAGCCAACCACTCCGCAAGCGCCACCAGGAAAGCCAAAAGCAGCGGCTGTAAGTCCTTCAATAGAAGCCTCCGAGCTGCCGCCAAGTCAAGCCACTGGCGCTGGACGTGATGCCTTGAATATGCTTGGGGAAATGGGCAGGGAAGTTACCCCTCCACCACCAGGCTTCAAAGAAAAGGTCAAAGGCTACTGGGATAACGCAACAGACAACCCAACTGGCAAATCTCGTGAGGCTTGGAACAAGTTTGTTAATATCGTTGGCACTAAGAGCTTCTCCAGTGACTTTGCTTTGAACGCAAAGATTAGAGAAGCAGTGATGGCTTCTACAAGAGACATCTCTGACAAGGTGCGTGACATGCTCAACATTAGTTTGAGCCAGACTGTTCATGCCGATGCGCTGGGCAATTTGTTTATGACGATGGGTAATCTTGTATATGACCCGTTGATGCACAAGTGGGAAGGCATTAAATCTAAGTTTAACTTCTTAACTCTTTCTCGCCAGCTAGACATGATTGCGCAAGAGCACAACATGACCAAGCAAGAAGTTGAGTTGGTAGCGCACTACGCTTTTGAAGCCAAGCGCACCGCATCGCTCATGCGTTACAACAACAGCATTGCTGAAGCTCCAGCAAAGATTGAAGACCTGCAGGCAAAGATTAATGCATTAAAAGGTAAAGATCCAGCCACTAAAGCTTCCAAGGCAACGATGCAGGCTCAGATCAAGAGCTTGGAACACTTGTCTAAGCAAAAGCCAAAGATCATTCACCTGACGGATGAGCAAGTGGCTAATGGTCTTAGTTTGTTTAAAACCATCCCTGAGCTCAATGATGTCGTTGAGACATGGAATGGTATTCGTGAGAACACCAAAAAGATATTGGTTGACTCTGGACTTTGGAGCGATGAAGAAGCTGACTTCATGATGTCCAATGCGGACTACGTTCCTTTCTTTCGTGATGATCAGATTGAAAATGGTCAAGGTCCTAAAGAGTTCTTAACCGGCTTGATGGTCAAGGCAAGAGAGCCCGGTTTCCGTGGTTCTCAAAAGCCAGTGCATGACGTGTTTGACAACATGATGCGCTGGACTCAATACGCCGTTAACCGTTCAGTGCGAAACACTTCTGCTGTTCAGCTTGTCAAGGCTGCTGAAGAAGTTGGTGTAGCCGAGAGAATCCCTCGCCCAAGCCGTGATGCCAATAACGTGCGCATCTGGCGCAACGGCAAGGAAGAGTTCTACAACATGAAGGATCCGCTCTTTGTGGATGCCTTTGAAGGTCTGGCTGCTATCTCCATACCTACGGTTAAGTTCTTCACCAAATTCAGCAACATGCTGCGCAAGACTGTGGTGATGAACCCATTGTTTGCCGTCAGTCAACTGCCTCAAGATGCGTTCGCAGCCATTTTCTCTTCTGGCTTAAAGCCTCAGTATGCTTTGAGAATTCCAGTCTTAGCCGTTAAAGAGTTTGTGAAAACGTTGCGTCACGCAAGCACAACGCACGAAGAGCTCAAACGCTACGGCGCAACAGGCGTGAAGGATTTCTCATCTCATGCATCTCGCATGGATGCGATGATCTACTCTGGCTTGAAGTCTCCTCCTGGCGGATGGAATAAAGTCAAGTCTATGCTTGAGCACATCTCTATGGCTTCAGACAACGCTGTGCGTCAGGCGGTGTACGAGGCAACGATGTCTCAGTATGAAAAGAATCCAGAGACTAAAGATATTGCCAAGTCGCTTGCGCTTGAGAAGGCTTTTGAGGTTATCAACTTCCGCCGTCGTGGTAGCTCCAAAGCTTTGATGCTGGCTGGTCAGGTTATTCCATTCTTCAATGCGTACCTTGCAGCCCAGAACGTAGCCTACAAAACAATCACTGGTATTGGCATATCCCCCGGTGAGCGCAAGGCTGCTCTTGAAACGCTAATTGCTACGACCGGCTCTGTGATGGCTCTCTCATTGATCTACGCCATGATGAATGGTGACGATGATGACTACCTGAAAAAGCCTACGACAGTGCGTGACCGCTTGCTGATGATCCCCGGCTCTGGTGGCTTGAGCATTCCATTGCGTAATGACCTGTTCACCATACCCAAGGTCATTACTGAGCACATGTATTTGCTGATGACGGATAACGCTACAGAAGATGGACGTAAGTTCCGCCAGTCTTTGCTGTCTGCTTTGTCCTCCTCCATCATGGCTCCTACTGCTGTGCCGCAGGCGATCAAGCCGTTTGTTGAGGTCTACCTGAACTACGACTTCTTCCAGCAAAAGCCGCTGATAGGTACTGGCCTGGCAAACAAAGAGACTGAACGCCAATTCAACGAATCCACTTCTGAGCTTGGAAAGATTCTTGGCAAGACTGGACTCATTGCTCCTATCAATGCAGATCACTTAATGCGCGGTATGTTTGGCTCAGTGGGCGGTGTAACCCTTCTATTGACAAACCAGGTGATGCACAGCGATCCTACGGTTGAGCGCCCCACAATGTCATGGAATGACGTGGCTGCATCTATCCCTGGTGCTAGCGGGTTTATCACCAAAGAGAATCAGAACGGCCTCAAGAAAGACTTCTACATGCTCAAGGAAGAAGTTGACAAGACTGCCGCTACGCTGAACGACATCAAACAAAGAAGCCCACATCAAGCCGCTGAGTACGCTAACAAAGAAGAGAACAAAGCTCGTCTGGGTATGTACAAGCAGATTGATAAAGTGGGCAAGAACCTGACAAAGATTCGTCAGAACATTGCATTGATCACGAATATGCCAGACAGCAAGATGTCAGCGGATGAGAAGGATAGAAGGAAAAAGGCTTTGCAAGCTCAGGAAGATTTGATCATTAAAAGCCTGAACCTTAAAAACCTACGCCAGAAGGCTCAGATAGGAGACTTTCTATAGTCAGGGCAAGCGCATCTAGTTCGTCAAGTTTCTTGATGTTCCAGATGTGTTTGCGCCCGTGAATTCCATTATGGGAGCCTCTGTGGCAGTCTGCGCATAGGGGCATAGAAGTAAACCACTGACCCTGCTTAATCTCGTGACACTCGCTTGGTGAGGATGTCCCGCATATAACGCATGGCATTGACTTTATTCTTTCGATGTGCCTTTTTTCCGCTTTGGTCGGGGCTTTTTTGTTCTTGCTTTGCACAGTTGTGCTCCTCGGCTTCGTGAAGTATTTCAAATTTGATGCCACACAGGGTGCATCGGAATAATCTATTCTGATAAACCAACACACCCTGTATTTTCATTTCTGCATCATTTCAAGTTTTTCAACTATCAACTCAGCAATAGAGATGCCGTGAATGCCGATGGTGTTCAGGTGCTCCTCACCCTTGACCAGCCTCATGGCGTCCTTGATTGCTTTGTTGTAGCCGCTGTTGAATTCGCCCTTACCATTGATGATCATTGTAATGGCGTCACGCACAAGGCTGGATGCCTTGCGCTGCTGAGCCATCTCTTTGAGCTTTTCATAAATCTCTGGTGTGAGGTGAACGCTGTAAGGGATTAACCGTTTACCTGCATCCATTCGTATAACTCCTTCATAATAAATTTAAGCCGCCGAACGGCTTCTTGGTTTTCTTTGAGCTCTGCTCTGGACGATATGTCCAGCTCCTGCCTCAGCCACTCTGTGGCCAAGGTTTCGTTTGCCTCAAATATCTGCCCTGTCTCGCACAAGAAGTGCCAGAACTTGGGGTTGCGGCACAACAAAGCAGCTGCACGAACGTTGTCGTTTGAATGTTCGTGATCCCGATTCATCGGCTTTTCCTCTCCGTTTAAGCGAACCATAACCACCTGATAGCGTGAGCCAACAAAATCTCTCATCAAGTCGGAAGGTATCTCATCTGGATGGACAGACAAGGTGAGCATGTAGCCGGTTTTATCCTGCTTCAATGCCACCTTAACCGCTTCAAAATTAAGCGTTTCCATGATCAAAAAGGCAGATCAGATCCGTCTTCAGGGAATTGCTTCTGGTAGCCCTGCTGAGGCTTTTGATAGCCTTGCTGGGGATTTTGATAACCCTGCTGACCATAGTTCTGGCGTGGCTGGGGCTTGTAGTTATTCCAAGCTAAGCGTAGCCATTGGCCGTACTGACCTTCCATGTTCCAGGCTGAGAGTTTGATCTCCACCTCTTCCCCGGTTTGCTCCATCATCAGCTGGCGCATGGCATCTCGCGTCATCTTGATAGAGCCTGTCATGTCTGGCTTTTTAGGATTGTCTTTGTATTTGTTAGCCGCTAAGCGACCACTATTAGGATACTGAACCATTGAATTTCTCCTTGTACTCTTTAAAAACGTTCATCAACTGTGCATATTTTGGTTCTGCGTCTGCACGCAGGCGATCAAAGATATTTCTGTTTACTCTGAAGATTGACATTACATCAGCAACGTTGCTTGCATTTGACAGGGCAAGCACAGATGCATCGTAGGCAAGCTCTGCCCAGTTCTCCACAGTTCCATCATCTACTTTGATCTTAATGCTCCACGGTCCGTCATCTCCTTCAATAGCTTTGGGAGGCTTGGTGGATTTAGGCTTTTCAATCTTGACTGGCTTTTCCTCTTGCGGCATAGAGTCCACCGCATCGGCTTCTACGATCTCCATCGCTAAGAGCCACAGGTATCTGCGAAGATAAGTGTGGGTACTGCCCAGTACTTGAATGGGTTGTCCTTTGTTGTTTTCTGCATAGACAATCGGCGTAGAGAATTGGATAGACGCTCCGTCGTCGTTGTCGTAGATGGTCAAAGTAGCTGTTTCCCCGAAGGTCACAACGCCGCACAGACCGATGGCATCAAACAGTTTATGAACCGTAGGAATAAAGTCTCCTAGTTCATAGTAGTTCCATTTGCCAAAGGCGTTATAGCCACTCTTTTTGATACCCGAGTTAACCAGCTCGTATCGCGCTGCTTGAAGTTTTCTGTAAATGGTCATGGTTTTGCTTTCAATGTAGGACGACCAGGTTTTGTTCTTGGCTGTCCATTCTTCCTAAACCCCCAAGGGGCTTCTTCTGGGTGTACCGTCTTCTTCAATGCCAGAGCACTGATGTGTTTGAAGCGGCTTTCAAGTGCTTCTATTCTTTCGAGTATTTCCCTCTTTTCTTTTGCTGATATGAACATGTTATTTTCCCTTTAAGAATTCATAAACCTGCTCTGCTCCAGCCATCATGAGTTTGAAGTCGGTGTGGCATAGCTCAAGCTGTTCTTGTTCGGTCATGAGCTTGAATATCTCCAATACAAACTGCATGGCTGTTATTCGTACTTGTACGTCTTTCATTCTTTGTCCTCTACGATTTCTATGGTTTGTGAGTTCTCTGATAAATACTTCTGGTACTGGGTACAGAAGCGGTTGACTTGACAGTAGCTTGCGCAGCGGGTTCTCTCGCCTGGGCGAACTTGAATCTCATAGCCCTTAACTTGGTTTAGGGCGTGCTGTGCGTCTTCCATCGTTTCATGTAGGCTCTTAGCCCGTTTACCTCCAATCTTGATTACTGCGTAACTGGTGGGTTTTTCCCACATCTCTTCAGGGGTACATTCAGCAACCTTGCCGTCTGTCTCCGACTCAAAGTAAGCCTCGCCGTGAAGCTGCAGCCGGTTCAGGATAAAGTCCTCGGCTTGTTTAAACGGCCATAGAGGCTGGTCAATGATCACAATGGGTGCTTGTGGGTACCCTTCCCGATTAACGGCGTCACGGGCGCTCCAATCGCGGATAATCGCTACGATACGCAGCTGCTTGACGGGAACCTTCTTAGCCTTTTGAATCAGCCAAGAATAAATGTTGAGCTGCTCTTCCCATTCTGGCTTGTCGTTAGTGACAGCCCAAGCTGTTGTGGTTTTGTAGTCGTTGATCACAATGCCGTCTTCGTAGACTTCTTGCAGGTCTACCGCCCCAGAAATGTTCCAGCCTTCAAACAAAACATGGATCCGCTCTTCAACGATGTGGTGCTCATCTTTGCCGTGCTCCAAGATATTGTGAACGGCAGAGCCGAACAGTGACCAGACCATCGAACTAGCATCTTCTTCAATGTCATCCCAATGCAAACGCTTAAGCTGAACAATCCTTGGGGAATTAATCAGCTCAGTAGCAGAGATATGAGCCTTACCCTTAGAGTAGGTAGGACGCTTTAAGACATTGACTATCGTGTCGGGCAAGCCGAATTTATTGGTAAGTTTCATTTGCGTGCCTCCAACATAGCGTCTGCTTGCATGTATGCCCATTTTGCAATCTTGTCTGCGCCTATACTCATATTTCGGTCGACCATGATTCCTTGCAACGCTTTAGCCGCAAAGTAATCCCGCAAATCCATGCTCGTAACATGCAATCCAAGCGTTTGCGCTCCGTGGTTATGTAGTGGAAATGCCGGAATGTTAGTGTTCTTACTCATCTTTACTCTCCAGTTTTTCCATAGCTGCTTTGGACTCCTCAGTCTCAAAGTCGGTGTTGTACAAACTCGCTTCAATCATCCTGTCCGCATACTCATAGCGAGCACGGCAGCGCAAGATCACAGTAGCCTGACGGCGAAATTCACGGTCCAGCCGCTGACCGTTTTGATCAGGGATGTTCAGCTCTCTCATAATGTCCCCCTCAGTAATTGAGTTGGGCAATTCAGACTCAGGGCAGTGCGCCGCAAAGTAATCCCGTATAGAAATCTCTATGTCCATCATGGTTCCTTAAATATGTTGTTGGGAAGTAGATAATATAGGTTGTTTTTAGTCATGTCAACAGTTATATTCACACAGGAACAAACTATTGCAAAAGAATTAGTTGCCTAATTTTTAGGCACCATAAACGTTTATGGTGCCACCCCACGAAAGTATTCAGATGAGATATGCAAATAGAACTGACGTTAACCAAACCAGCATCGTAGAAGCCCTACGAAAAGTAGGTGCATACGTGAGAATTGTGACGATGGGCGATGGAGTGCCTGATTTGTTGGTCGGGTACAAGGGCGTGACGATCTTGATGGAAGTGAAGGACGGGAGTAAAAAGCCCAGTGCCAGGAAGCTGACGGTGGCGGAGCAGAAGTTCTTTGATGAGTGGAGTGGCGGAATGCTGGCGGTGGTAAATAATATTGAAGAGGCGCTTGAATTGCTAAAAAGATGTGATTAAAATGCAGCTGTCTTTCATGGTTGTTCTCCGGGAATGGGAACTTGGTGGCTCCTTAGTTGGGGCCACTTTTTTCCGTGAGAGCCAACGAGTCTGAAGATTGGCGGGTATGAAGTCGGTCAGTGGAAGTCTATGTCGTCCCTTGTGCGCACAACACGATAAGCAACCTTAATCCCGATGCTCCGCGCGGATCGCAACCGCAACAGTCTTCAGACTTGTTGGTGAAAGCAAGGTGCTTAGGCACGGTAAGAGAGCTTGCCCGTTAGGATGTACCAGCGCCCGGAGCCGCTTAGGGCCACCAACAACCCAAAAGCTACACCGTGTCGTTTTTGAAGATATTTATAGCCCTACTTGACACACGGTGAAATAGTGTGTTTATAATTCGCCCAGCTAGGTGTGAGAGCCGCAGCAATTAGAGTCCTTAATGAAATCCCGACCCCGTATGGGGTAGCCTGAGTTCACAAAACTTGGGTTCTCTCACCGGGGTTTCATTAAGGGCTTTTTTTGTGCCCTTATGCATGACGACGGTGAAAGCCCGTGCCGGAGACGTACCCGGTCTTTCACGCCCAGCCGTTGCAAGAGTATTATCGGGAAAGATCTCATACAAACGGCAGGAACCGAGTAGTTGTGAAGCGTCAAGGCGGCAGCGAAAGGGTAGTACCGGGCGAGCAGGATCACAACAGTTCTGGCTTGTGACGTATCCCGGACAGAAGCATCTCAGACCGGGCGCGTAGGGAAAGCGTGGCTTTGAAAATAGCTATACCAATCCGTTCTTCAATGTAACGGTACACGGTGGCGACGATAGGGCTGCCCACCGGACACGTTGTTAGAGAACGCCGCATGTTGAGCGGATAAGTCTGGCGGATAGGAGATGGCGAACAACTTTACATCTCCCCAGAGTGGTGGCTCACGAGCGACCGACGACTCAGGTAAGTGCTTTAAGGGGATTCGTCCCCTTAGGCAAAACTTTGCCAGATAAAAACTACTCGCTCCCTCGGACTCATATATGGATGATTTATACACTTCAGAAGCCTGGAAAAATGCAACGCCAAAACAGAGGCAAGACTTTATCTCGAAGATTCGAGCTGATGCACGCATAACCAAAGAGAAGATTGCTGAAGAAGCGAAGCGCAAGAAGCGCATGGAAAAAATACATCCAGTTCCTGTCAAAAAAAGCAGGAATCAAAAGAGAAAAGAGAGACTGCTGGATAGACAAATTCGTAGAGCAGACCAGAGTAAGAGAGCAAAACCAATAACGATAGCTGGTATTGATGTAACGACTACGGATTTTTTGTCTACCTATGAATGGAGAAAACTACGTATGCAAGCGCTAAAAAAATATGGACCGAAGTGCATGTGCTGTGGTGCTACGCCCAAAGACGGCGCCGTGATGAATGTTGACCACATCAAGCCACGAAAGACTTTTCCATCGCTTGCTTTGGACATAAACAACCTGCAGATTCTTTGTCATGACTGCAACCACGGCAAGGGAAATTGGGATCAAACCGACTGGCGCTGATTTATTTTTAAATACCATACAACAGATGAGTTGACACCGGAACAATGTATTGTATAATTTAACCGAAGGGCATGATATGGACTTGGAATACATAGCAGGATTTGAGTCAGGATGTAACTTTATTGTGAGAGAGATAGAGCTGTACATGAGACATCAGGGAGATTCACTTTTGCTGGCGCAGCTGCTGGCGCACTTGAAAGGAGACAGAGATGAGCGAGACAACGAGAAGGCACCCTAGAACGACGGATGAGGCGTTTCCAAGGACGGCTGAGAGCGCACAGTGGTTCTACCCTCACGAGAGCGGATTTGACGGCTTCCTGAGCCTTTTGGTGTGGGTTTGTGTAGCCGTAATGGTTCTTGCTTTTGTTTTGATGATGGCCTGGATGTATCCGACCATGACGCTGGCAAAGCAGGCAGATTGTTCGATGGTGGAATTCAGTCCCGATATAGCGGCAGATGTAAAGCAAGCATGTAGACAAGCAAGGAGTAAGAAATGACTGAAGAAGAACTGTTGAGATGCGCCGCCAAAGCGGCTGGCATTAAGGGTAAATGGCACGAAGTAGACAAAGGGTGGTTTATTCCACACGAGGGGGGAGGCTGGCTGTCATTTGTACGCTGGGACCCATTGAACAACGACTATCACGCGCTACGGCTTGTTGTGAAGTTGAATCTTTCTATTGCTCACTCATGGACACACGCAGAAGGCATTCCATTGGCTAACGTAATAGTGGACAACCCAGAGCAAACTGTTACGACAGGGGAAATTAAAGGCGATGACCCATACGATGCCACCCGCAAAGCCATCGTTAGAGCGGCGGCTGAAATTGGAAAGGCAATGAAATGACCTGGCCTTTTCCTACCAACCCACCTACCGAGCCGTTAGATCGCTTGCCTTTTAACCCTGAGAATTATGAGGATGCGCCGTTATGAACGAACGAATTAAAGAACTTGCCACAAAAGCAGGGTTGCCTACCTATAACCCCGAAGGACTACCAACAAAACTGGAAAAGTTCGCCGAGTTGATTGTGTTAGAAATATGTGATGTGTTTGACAAAAGAGCCGAGCCAAATACAGGTTTTTATGAACCACATGAACCTGCAAAATTAATTAAAGAACATTTTGGACATGTCGATGGCAACGACACATCCACAGAACATGTCGATAAAGTGGGTGAAAAACGACATGATTAAAGCAATGAAACAAGCATTAGAGGCGTTGGAAGAAATTGTTAAATGGTATGGAGTGCGTAATAAAAATGATGTGATGATGCCCCCGCTTAATCAAAATCCTGAGATTAAAGAATCAATGGATGCAATCACCGCCCTCCGCACCGCCATAGAGCAGGCTGAAAAGCAGGAGCAGGGTGAGCCTGTGGCGTGGCTGTATCCCGAAGGTCTTGAGGCGTTGCAACGTGGCAAATGCTGGACTGCCTACGGCACAAAGCAAGACGACGACTGCAACATCCCCGTGTATTTAAACGCTGCGGTAGCTCCAAAGGTAGAGCCTGCGAAAGCAGAGTGTGGTGGGTTCGATTCCCATCCCGCAGCACCTGTGCAGGAGATCGACTGGAAAGATATGTATGAGAAGGAAAAGCGCCGCAGTGAAATGTGGATTGCCAAGTACGAGAAAGATATTGGGCCGCTGGAGAAAGCCGGGCCAGTTGCAGCACAGCAAGAAGCGAAGGATGAGCCTGTGGCATTCAAAATCTACAAGCCAACACCCCCTCGACACGCCATTCCAAATGTCCGAGATGCGGAACTGCCTTGGGTGTATGACCAAGACCCATCGTCGGGGAATGTTGCATCAATGTGGGTAACACCTGTCAAAGCCACCCCACCCGCAGCACAGCCGAATCAGGTGACCTTAACGCAAACCAATATAGGTATTGGAGAGCGAGGTATGGAAGCGTATGAGGCCGCTAAAAAGCGTGGGTGGGTAGGCTTGTCTGATGAGCGTTTGATGGAGATGCCCAAGCAGGAGCCGGTGGCGAAAATCGTTCCTTGTTACACACCGTCTGGCAAGCGCGTTGCGCTCTATACTGAGTACCAACACTTGCCAATTGGAACCGACCTCTACACCACCCCACCCACACCACAGCGGCAATTGGTTTGGCTTGATTGGTTACCAGAACACAAGTGCGGCTTGCACCTAAGCCACAACGAACACCGTGATGTCTACGAAACCGTTGAACAATTTTATGACGTTGATGATTTCATCTCGGAAGAAGAATGGCACAAGGCTGTTGCAGAAGATAGTGTGTGGGTGTTGCATTGGTATCCAAACACGCCCGTTGGTTTTACTCGCATTGCCGCATCAACATTGGAAGCCATTGAAGCCAAATTAAGGAGTAAAAACACATGACTCCTTTGGTTTGCAAAGCCGTCAAGTTTGCGCCAGAACCAGAAACCGCTTTATGGTTTGATGTTGGGCAAATGGAGTACGCACAAAACATGAAAGTGCCTGCTGAGTTTCTAATGCACCTGCCATCAAAACGAACAGGCATTGTTGGTCTTGACACTGGGGGTAAAGATTTTGCGTTGTGGCTTTTGCAGGGTGATGGCTCTGTTACTGTTGGCGGTTGTTCAATGTGGCATGGTGGAAAATATTTCCCACCATACGCATACATATTAGATGGTGATGTGTTCAAGATTTATCGAAAAGGCAAAGAAATAACTTTGGAAGACATCAAGCCAGCGCATCGCATGGTGCTTGCTGTAGTGACTAAACTTGCCATGAAAACCGAGGGGTACAGGCCAACACCACAGCGAACCTTCATCAACCAGAAGCGGCAATCCAAAGGCAAGTCGGCATTGACATTTGACTGGCACACCGTAGTAATTGAGCCACCAAAGCAAAAGAACGATTTGCAGGGTGGTACACATGCAACCCCGCGCAGGCATCAAGTGCGTGGTCACTGGCGAACATACAAGTCCGGCAAACGTGGCTGGGTGAGTGAGTGCTGGAAGGGAGATGCAAGTAAAGGAACTGTTTTTAAAGACTATCAACTCAAGGAGTAAGACATGAACAACGAAACCCAAAGAATGATGGAAGCACTGATGCTAATCTACGGCAGTGACTTGCAAGCCGCAACAATCACTGTGCTACTTAAGGACGGCGACACTGCTTTTCGCTTTTTATCCTCAACCTTTCCTCAAGTGGAGACAGAGAAATGACTGATTTAATTGAACGTTTACGGTTGGGTGATGGTACAAGCCCCGACCATTTGCTGTTACTTGAAGCGGCAGATGCACTGGAAAAGTCCGTGGAATGTATGTGCGGTATTTGTAAATTAGGGTTACAACGTAAGCCGCTGAAAAGCTATGAGATTGCACAAATTCTTGACCGTGAGCGCATGAAATGGAACAAGTCACCGCTTATCCATGAGTTTGATTTGGCATTTGCCAGAGCCATCGAAGCCGCACACGGCATTAAGGATACAAGAAATGACTGAACGAGTAATGACGGATGCCAATGGGCGCAAGTACATCACGACTGAGCCGCTATTGCACTCACCAGTAGGCGACATACGAGCCTTGAAGCACCGCATCCATGAACTTGAAGGTGAGTTGCTTGGCTACAAGAAAATCGTAGCTGACCAAGATGCAATGCTGGAGCGCCAAACAGCCCGCATCGTTGAACTGCAAGAACACATTGAAAACTTTGATGGAGAAGACCGATGATTTGCGAACATTGTAATTATCGATGTGCGTTGCACGGACTAATTGTTTGTCGGAAATGTTTAAAAGAATTTGCAGGAGAAACAGCATGACTAAAGACGAAATGCCCCTCTACACCACCCCACAACCACAAGAGTTTGTCTGTAGCACTGGCCTTTGCCACTACAAAGCCAACAAGGAGAACACATGAAATCCGAAGACATCATCAAAGCAACTCGCAACAGCCTAAACATTTATTCATTCACTGCCGAGGCGCTTGAGAAATTGATTGCCGCAATCCAGTCAGAACATAAATGCCAGACCTGTGAAGCGCTTGCCAGAACGGTAATGATGGATCAGACAGCGCATGACACGCATAACGCATCACAGCGGCAATGGATTGGGCTGACGGATGAGGAAATAAAAGAAATCGTTGGGCCGTATGGGGATGCGCCCATCAAGGGCTACACCCGCAAACTGTTTGACCAAATTGAAGCCGCATTACGGAGTAAAAATACATGAAAGAAGAATGGCTATTCCCCGGCGCCGTGGTTCCGGTGGATGTGGAAACAACAGCCGCGCTGGTGGCTGAGATCAAAAGGCTGATTGACGTTGTTGGAGGCATGGCCTTGGCACAGCCAAAGCAAGAGCAGGGTGAGCCTGTGGCGTGGATGAACAACAAAGATTTTGAACCAATACGAGTACGCATCATGCAAGAAGCATACGAACTTGCAGACCGTAATGATTCAGAAGGCTATAACGCAATCAAAGTAATGTGCGGCGATGTTCAAAGGATGTTGCCACCAAAGCGCACTTGGGTAGGGTTGACGGATGAGGAGATTAAGAAAACAGCCAAGAAGCATCGGTGGCATGAAAGTAATGTCGCACCTCATTTGATGCCCGTCTTTAGGTCACTTGAAGCCAAATTAAGGAGTAAGAACACATGAATAAAGGACTGTTTGATGATGTGCCACTGATGAACCGTGAACGAGATAAATCATGGGAGGCGTTCATAAAGCGCAAAGATGTAAAGGCCATGTTTTCAGAAGAAGGCTTTGGTTTCCCGCTTAACCGTGGTTACTATGACCTGTGGTGCATTTGCTGGGCAAAGGCATGGGACAAAGGATTCATGGCGGGGTTTGACAAGGGGGAGAAGAACACATGACCATCAACATTCAGTTTGGAGAAAAAACAGTGCGAGTCGCTGTTGAAATAAACGGTGCGATTGAGTCTGCCATGACTTACTTGCCCGAGCGTGAATGGGTCGGCCTGACGGATGAGGAGCGAATCGACATTGCATACGATGCAAAGCGCGATGAAGTTGTGGCGGTAAAACTGACCGAAGCCAAGTTGAAGGAAAAAAATGCAACTCAGTAGGCACCAGCTTATTCGTGATGCTTTGTTAGCCAGTGAGGACGGCTTAAAGGCAAAGGAGCTGGCGGCACAGTTAAACACCACATGCAGAACAATACGCAAAGCCGTTAAGAATGTATGGGGCGTTTACATCGACCGCTGGGATACAGCCCCGCGCGGACAGTACTCGGCTGTTTATATGTGCATACCCATTCCTGAAAATGCCCCGCATCCGACCGCAAGATACACACCCACACAGAAAGGAATAGCATGACACCCGAAGACGAAGAGTTCAGCCGTATTGAGATGGAATCCAAGGTACGCAAGGAAGCCGTCAAGCAATCAATCAAGGGGCAACCATTTAACCCAGACTGGAATAACTTTCACGACGGCGTAGCTGTGGGCAGGGCAACGGCTTTCAAAGAGATAGCCGATAAGGTTAAGTCCATGCCGTTTAACGACGCCACGGTAGACAGCTTTTTAATCTGGCTGAAGGAGCAAGAATGACAACTGACGAGCTGCGCGCTTACTTTGAGGCCAAGGGCGTGAGCCAGCAGGAAGTCGGCAGGTTCATCGGTGTTGACCCGCGAACCATCAGGCGCTGGTTTTCTGGCAGGGATGAGCGGCCTCATTTGTTTGAACTAGCAGTACAAGCCGACATCTTTGACGTTGAACATCATCCCGAAGACAGAGTAAAGAACAGACTTATTTTGAGGAAAAGACAGTGAGAAAAATACAAATCATCAGCCCATCCTATGACGGCAAGGTAGTGTGCGACCAGACCCTAAACCTTGTAACCATATTTGCCAGAATGGCTAAAGAGCGACCAACCATTAACTTGGGACTTCAGTACTGGATGTACGAAGCAGTCATTCAAAAGGCTAGAAACAATCTGTTTTGTGATGCCTATGAAGGCGGAGCAGATGACATCATCTTCATGGACGTAGACCAATGCGTTGATCCTCAAGCCTTCTTTGACTTAATAGACCATCCCGTAGACGTAGTAGGTCTAACAGCCAGGATGAAGACAGACAACGAGAGATACAGCCATAGACCCGAAGACGACGATAAGCACGTATGGGATCCAACTCTTAAGCTGCTGCACGTTCGCTACCTACCTACGGGGTATCTCAGGCTCAACAGAAAAGCCATGAAGGCGATATACGACAGCGCCCCAGAGTACTGGGACAACGGCAAGAAAAGACGGCTTATTTGCAACGTAACCATTGAGGAAAGAGGTCTTATATCTGAAGACATTCACCTATGCACAAAGCTCAACGATCTGGGCTTTAAGTGTTATCTGGATGTGAAGTACACATGCGATCACTTTGGTACAAAACGTTTTCAGGGGGATTATCAAAACAAGTATGCCGTTAGTTTTTTAAACCAACTTAAAGGAAAGAAGCCATGAAACCCGAAGAACTTAAGCGATTCGAGATCAAAGAAAGTTACGTATCAGAAGGAATTAATCCAGACTTTATATGGTACGAAGCCTCCATGATTCGCACCGACATGCAGGCAAACATGGCTCGCTTTGAAAGAGTGGTCAGCGTGATGGAGCAAAGGCAGAAAGAGTATCTCAAGATGCTTCAAGACGTGATGAATCAAAACAGGGAGCTAAAAAAACCTAAAGAATGGAATGGACTATCAGATGAAGAAGTATGGAACGCATTTGGAGATGGCATAGATAAAGTTAAAGCCTACGCCATTTACTCAATCATCAACATTAAACTTAAAGAGCGCAATAAATGAGACAAGACCATGAAAGGGCGACATACGAAGAAATAGAACAAGACTACATACGATGGGCAGCATTTGCTCAAAAGAAAAGGTCTAGCGCTTATATGGCGCATCCAGACTGCCAAGACCCAGACCATCCGGGTTGTGAGAATTGTGAAGAGGAATAACCATGAAATTAGTATCACTGAACAAGATTAGGATTGACTGCGGCACGCAGATCAGAACAAAGATCGACCAAGACCTGGTTGATGATTATGCAGATAGCATGAGCCGTGGAGATGAGTTCCCGCTCATCGTACTTTTCCATGACGGCGTGCATTACTACTTAGCAGACGGCTTTCACCGCTACTTTGCAGTCAAAAAACTAGCCCGTCACGGCATAGAAGCTGAAGTCATTAACGGCACACTGACAGAAGCGATCCTCTATGCTCTGAAAGCCAACTCCAAACACGGCAAACCCAGAACTATTGAGGACAAGAGAAACGCAGTCAACATCTGTTTAAAACACGTAGAGTGGTCAACATTCTCAAGCGCAAAAATAGCAGAGCTGTGTGATGTATCTGTTCCATTCGTAGCCAAGATGCGCCGAGGAGAAGAGCCAAAGAAGATCAAGTACGTAGACAATGAAGGCGAAGTGCGTGAGAGAAACAACCCTGGCAAGAAGCTGGCAAAGAAAGAGCAGCCCAAAGAAGAGCCCAAGGAAGAAGTCAAGCCTGAGCTTTCATTCGATCTGGAGCAGGCTCACGAGGCTATAGACCAGTTATCCAAAGAGAACCAAAGGTTAGAAGACAAGCTCACGATCAAACTGGCAGCAGACCCGGAGTATGCAGAAAAGCAGATCAACGAACTGCGAGAGCAGGTCAGGGTGCTGGAGATTGAACTAGACGGCGTGAAGAAATCACGGGACAGCTATCAGACGCAAAACGCAGAGCTGATGAAGCAAGTCAAATATCTTGAGAAGAAAATCAAGAAACTACAAACAGTTTAATAAGCCAAGCCGGGGGCTTTCCCGGTAGTGGAGAAGTATATGGGACTCGAATTGAGAAGCTATCAGCAAGATGGCTTAGAGAAGCTGCGCGAGGGATTCGCAGCAGGGCACAGGGCGCAAATGCTCTACCTCGGCACAGGCGGCGGCAAGACAGAAATGGCAATTGCACTGCTTGAGGCTACCAAAAAGAAGTTAAACAGATCGGCAATGATTCTTGACAGGATCGTTCTATGTAACCAAACAAGCGAACGACTGGACAAGTACAACATAGACCACGGCGTGCTGATGGCGGGGCACTGGAGGAACCGACCAGCCGAACGAATACAGATATGTTCAGCTCAAACACTTGAGCGCAGGAAAGAACTACCTGATCTCAAGCTCTTGATCGTCGATGAGGCGCATCAGACAAGAGCCAAGACAGTCGAATTCATCAAGAACAATCCAGACGTTAAAGTTGTCGGCTTATCTGCTACGCCCTTCACCAAAGGTTTAGGGAAAATCTACGACAACGTTATCTCTACAGTCACAACCAAGCAACTGGTTGACGACAAGGTGCTGGTGCCTTTAAAGGTATACATCGCAAAAGAGATCGACATGGAAGGGGCTACCAAGGTCGCAGGCGAGTGGTCACAAGCGGACGCCACAGACAGGGGCATGAAAATCACAGGCGACATAGTTGCCGAGTGGATTAAGAAGACGCATGAGATATTTGGCAAGCCCAGAAAGACCATTGTTTTCTGCTCTGGCGTAGAGCACGGCATAGACCTACAAAAGAAGTTCGCAGCAGCCGGGTATAACTTTGTCTCTATCAGCTACAAAGACGATGGTGAATTCAAAGAAGATGTCATCAAAGACTTTGCCAAAGCCGATACAGATATTCATGGGCTCATTGCTACGGACATCTTAACCAAGGGGTTTGATTGTGTTCTGGAGGGATCTCGTGTCCTGACTGAAAGAGGACTTGTTGCCATTGACCAAATTTCGTTAAATGATAAGATATGGGATGGTGTGGAGTTTGTTTCCCATCATGGTGTTATTTACAAAGGAGTGAGAGATGTCATCACATACGCCGGACTTACAGCCACCCCAGATCACAAAGTCAAAACAGCACAAGGATGGATTGAATTTGGTGAATGTGCGAGACGTGGAATTCCAATCATTAAAACCGGAAATGGTGGGCAAGCGATTCAAGAACATGAAGGTCAGTTCTCCTTTGGTCTATCTTGCCAACAGACAGACCAACAAAGAGCAACTGATGTGCGAGTGTCTGGATTGTGGCCGCTTGGAATTGGTGCTTATTTCCATGTTGTATGCGCCTCAATGGGCTGGTTGTTCGGATTGCGCTGCTCCACAGTGGCTTGTTCGTCGATGCAAGGCGCAGAAAGACAGATGCACGAATCCATTGCATCCGTCTTATCGGGATTATGGCGGACGAGGAATTCGCTTCATGTTCAGCAGTCCAAGACTGGCGGCGCAATGGATAAAGAAGAATATTGGAATACCAGAAAAAATATCAATCAACATACATCTGGACAGGATCAACAACAATGGTCATTACGAACCTGGAAATCTACGTTGGTCAACTCGGCAAGAGAACAACTCTCATACGCGTCGAAGCAAGTATGTAGAGCGATTTCATTTGTTTCGTCTAAATTATCCAGAGATCAAATACGCAGACAAGACCCTCAGAAATTTGATGGGCTACGGCCTCAGCGACCAGCAGATCATCGAGAGATTCCATCTTCCATCAGACAAGCCAAAGGGCGTGTATGGGACATACTCAACTGCGGTCCCAGAAATTGCTTTACTTGCGAAGGCCTCCTGATTCATAACTGCTCTGACGTCATGATCGGTGTATCAGCCAGACCGTTTAGCAAATCACTATCAAGCCACATACAACAGCTTGGCCGTGTCATGCGTGGTCACCCAGGCAAAGAGTATGGCGTCTGGCTTGACCACAGCGGCAATTACATTCGTTTCAGACAAGACTGGGAAGATGTCTACTCCAACGGCGTACATGCGCTAGATGACGGAAGAGAAAAGGCAAAGAAAGAACCAACGAAAAAGGAGAAAGAGGCAAGCAAATGCCCAAGGTGCAGCGCATTGTGGACGGGCGGGGATACGTGCCATGCTTGCGGTTTTGTGCGGGAGAAGAAGAACAAAGTCATTGACGTATCTGGTGAATTGCATGAGCTGTCGGGAACGATGGGCGGCGTAAGCAAACAGGACTTTTGGTCAATGATGCAGTATTACAAGAAGTACAACGCATGGTCAGACGGCAGGATGGCGCACACCTACAGGGAGAAGTTTGGGGTATGGCCTAGAGGATTAGATGCCACAAAGCTCATGACTCCAAGCACAGAAGTATCCAGATTCGTAGACAACAAACTGAAACAGTACATTAAATCTATAAGGGGTAAAAGATGACTGATGAAGAAATCATTGAGATGGCTAGACAGGCTGGCGCTATGTTTGACCATATGACATGGGTTGAAAGAGATTTGTTGCCTGTGTTTGAACGCTTTGCCAAACTGGTAGCACAACATGAGCGTGAGGCGTGTGCTAAATTGTGTGAGTCTGAATCATCAAACGTGGCAGAGCACATGTTTGGCAAAGAATGTGCCGCAGCAATCCGAGCAAGGGGGCAGGCATGAGTTTCATCGACTTTGCACGAGCCCAAATGAACATCGCATACAAAAAGGGAATGGGGGCACGCAAATGACAGAACGCGAAATCCAAATGGACATCTTGCGAGTTTGCAAAGTGGCTGGACATGACGGCGACTTCAACGTTGTTGGCTTTATCGCACTTTGCGACAGATTGAAACAGCTTGGTGCTGAAGAAGAACGTAAAGCATGCAAGGCTAAAATTGTTGCATTTGCCAAACTGGTAGCAGCTAAAGAGCGTGAGGCGTGTGCAAAGTTGTTTGACAACAGAGACAACGGCATAGGTTTCTACGAACCCCATGAACCCGCTGAAATCATACGAGCAAGGGGACAAGCATGACACGAGAAGAAATCTTACAGATAGGACGAAAAGCTGGTGCGTTAATTGAAATTGCTCAGGAGAAAGACTTGCTGTGGCTGGAGCGTTATACAGAGCTGGCAATAGCGAAAGAGCGTGAAGAGTTTGCAGTCCATGCAGTAGACATTGCAAGGCGAGCAGTTGCAGAGGAACGTGAAGCCTGCGCTAAAGTGGCTGACAAAATTAGCGATAAATACGCTTGGGGTTATTCAGGCAACGAGGTGGATACTGCGGATGAAATCGCTAACGCAATTCGAGCAAGGGGTAAAGCATGAGGCGAGCCGCTAGGATTGACGAAAACCAAACCAAGATCGTGGAAGCGCTACGAAAAGCCGGTGCGTATGTCTGGATTATTGGCTTGCCAGTTGATCTGCTTGTTGGCTTTCGGAATCACACTTTCTTGGTTGAGGTTAAAAATGGCTCTAAAGCGCGTTTAACAGGGCTACAAGAGGACTTTTTTAAGAATTGGTCTGGGGGTACCTTGGCGAGAGTTAATGACGTTGACGCCGCTTTACGCATGATTGGGGTTATCAAATGAAAGTACAAATTGGTGATGCAACGCTTTACTTGGGTGATTGCATGGACATTCTGCAAACCTTAGGCAAGGTGGATGCGGTGATTACTGACCCGCCGTATGGAATAAATGAGAACAGCAAAAAAGTGGCAAGTCGCGTAAAGTTGGCAATTCCCAAAGATTACGGACATTTTGATTGGGATAAATCACCTCCCGCTGATGAATTGATTGAATTGATAAGAACAAAAGGACAATTTCAAGCGTTTTTTGGTGGCAATTATTTCAAGCTACCACCAACATCTTGTTGGCTTATTTGGGACAAATTAAACGGCGACAGCGATTTTGCTGATTGTGAACTTTGCTGGACAAATTGGCCCAAAGCCGTAAGACGTTTGCAATGGCGATGGAATGGAATGATTCGTCAAGGCAATGAAGAACGTCAACATCCAACGCAAAAACCTTTGGGTGTTATGAAATGGGTAATTGAACTATGTCCAAAAGCCGAAACAATTCTTGACCCTTTCATGGGCAGCGGAACAACAGGCGTAGCAGCAATTCAAATGGGGCGAAAGTTTATTGGAATTGAGCGCGAACCCAAATATTTCGACATTGCTTGCAAACGCATTGAGCAAGCATCCAAGCAAGTGGATATGTTCATTGAACCAACAAAACACATTCAGGAGCCAATGTTTTGATATTTCACTTGCAAACACCAGAACAAGCCAGTTGGTGTGCTGAAGCAATCCGAGCGAGGGGGAAATAATGGACTTCATCAGTTTTGCTAAAGCACACGGCATCATCATTGACCAGCCGCCACCATTAGGAACATGGAGGCGCTATCCCACTTCAGACCACCCTAAAAAGCGCAACGGCGCAGTCAAGTGGATGGGTAACATAGGCTTTGTTCAAAACCATGCTACAGACACAGAAGTTTCTATCTGGAAGTCAGAAGACGACACAGGCATAAACATCAAGTCACTAGCCAGGCAAGCCAAAATAGCACAGGACAAGACCAACGAAAACCACAAAGAAGCTGCCAACAAAGCGGCATGGATTCTCAACCAGTGCCAAGATGCCAAGCACGACTATCTCAAAGCCAAAGGTTTTGAGGATGAGTACGGCAAGGTATGGGTAAAAGACGGAGTACAGATTCTCGTGATACCCATGAGGATAGACGGATCCTTGGTCGGCTGCCAGATGATTACCCCAGACGGACAGAAGAAGTTTCTATTCGGTCAAGTAACTTCTAATGCTTCGTTCATATTCGATAATAAGGGTATGAATATATTGTGCGAGGGTTATGCTACAGCACTGAGTATTAGAAAATGCCTGAAGTCATTTAAAACCAGATACAAGATTTATGTTTGTTTCTCAGCCGGTAATATGCTGAAAATATCCAGAACATTATCTAGTGGTTTTGTGGTTGCCGATAATGACGTCAGTTTAACGGGCGAAAAAACAGCCAAGGATATAGGCTTTCCATATTGGATAAGCGATACCATTGGCTTTGACTTCAACGATCATCACAAAGAACACGGCACTTTTAAAGCCGGTCAGTCGTTACTAAAATCAATTACGGCTCATGCTTGATATTTTATTGCTCACTACTAAGTTCTCATATTTGTAGTGGGCGATACTATTTAAAGCAAACAAGACTTCTGTGCCTATTTGCAAGACTGCATCAGAGTCTCCGATGTAGTCTGTGCTGGCGGTCACTATTCCATCATTCTGCTCTACGATGTAGACAACGAATATGGACTTGTTTTTGACGGGCGGGACGAATTCGATCATGGCTTTCTTTCGTTACTATTCCGAGATTAACGTGATTTGCTCAATCCGTTTCGTGATGCTCATCTCAGGGGTTAGAGTGTAGGTGACTGGGCGGCTGGCGTCCAGTTCCCGCTTTGCGGACAGTAACCAGTGCGCCACTTCTACGGGTCGCAGCGCAAAGGTTTTTATGAAAGTGTCCAGTCTGATGATTTGGCTATGCATGAGTCGTCACTATTCCAAGATCAAGCAGGGCTCTCTCAAAAGCCATGCGCGTGTCTTCGATAAATTCTGCCACTTGTCCCATAGTGAAGTTCTCCACCACCTGCCAGGCGTCAAAATTTTCTATCGTCCATTCATTGGCAAAATGCTGCATTTCTGCAATTATTTCTTCGTATGTTTTGCCATCAGGGTAGCTAAAAAGCCATTGATCTAAGGCGAATCTTTCAGCGGGTTTCATGGTTTTCCTTTCGTTACTATTCCGAGATTACTTGCGAGCCTCGGCGCGTCCCTGCTCCACCAGGCGGCGAGCCTCGGCGCGGTCGTCTATGTCTTCGGCTTCAATCATTACTCGCAGGCTTTGGGCGGGTTTGCGCCCCCTTTCAAAGTCGTAACCTGCTTTGATGTACTCGTGTTCTGTGTGTTTCATAATGTAGGGCTCCAAAATTGACTGAAAATAAGGGTGTAATTGTCTGTTCATTGCTCTGCCCTTTCTATGGCTTTGCGGATGGGTTCTAGAACTTTTCTGACTGCTTCGGGTTTATGAATGATGATGGGACTAAAAAAACCCTTTACCCTTACTCTGTAAGAATTCGGGGCTGTGCGGATAATCTGATAGTCTGCGGGCTTGTTTCGGTAACTGCGAAGCAATCGGGCTGTGCGTTGGCGGTCGTCAACTGCAACCCTTGCGGGCTCGGCTTCAAAGTAAAAAAGGAAATTCGGCTTCATGCTGTGACCTCTTCGCGTTTGGTTAATTCGTTGATTCGGTTGCACAAGTCGCGCAGGTTAACGGGCGGCATTGTGTCGGTGTTGAATTTCATGGCGTCTCCATTAGTTGCTCAAAATACATTCACGCAGGGTTCGCATCTCATCAGGCCAAGATTGCCCGCAGATATAGTCTGCGCCGCTGTCGTCCAGCGTAATGCGGGAATAAATGCCATAACTGCGCCAAAACAAAAGTGGCAGTTTCAATTTCTGGGCAAGCCGTTCTTTTGTCTCGAATCGGCATCCCTTGCCAATCATTCGCAGGATGTCGGCTCTTTGTGCGTCAGTCAAATTAAAGCTGCCTTCTTTGAATTTAGCGTCATGGATTAAATGATCTAGGTTGGTGCTCATGGTTTCCTCGTTTGTAATCGGCGAAAATTCGCCCCAATGCCCTACACGTAAGGCATCAGGCCGGACTCTCAGCCACAGTATTTGTTCAAACGCGCCCCATTTGCGTTTTGAGCGTACCCCTCGCCCTCGTAGACAGAGACACACATGTAGCCTTTGTTGCCCCACACAGCGGCAGTGCTCCTAAGACCATCGACCGAGAGGAGGCTATACAGATGTTTGTAAATCTCGGCGACCGAGCCAAACTCTCCAATTTTGCGCCCAAGCGTTACGTTGCGCGGGTAAACATAACGCGCTCCATCTTGGGTACTATAACTGTCGTATGTTGGCTCTGTGCGCCATATTTGAGTCTCCACCGCTTCGTAGGCTGTAATTTTTGCCATGGTGCACCCCTTAAAAAGTCAAAATATCAAAGTAAGCGAGGGCGCAGACAGTCAGCGCAACGGAATAGATCAAGACGGCGATCATGTCCATGGCGGCGGCGCGGCGTTTTTCAAGTGCTTCCTGAGATGGTTTGTAGGTGTAACGGTGCATGGTTTAGGCTCCTTTTGGTGTCCACTTGCAGTTAAAAACGGAGGGGAAATAGTTTCCGGCGTCCGTGTAGATTTTTCCGGTGCTGGCTGCATGGTGCGGGGCTTGTCCGCCAGTCACGCGGGCATGGTCTCCCCTGAAGTCCTGCAGTATTTCACCGGCGGCCACTGGCTGGCCGTTGTGGGTGAGTGTGCAAAGCTGGTTTGCATAGTCGGTGCTTGTGATCATGGTTTAGGCTCCTTCAATCGTTATCATTTGTTACATCTTTAATCAGTAGATCCCAATCGCCATCTAATCTGTCAGTCATATTCTTTGCATTTCTGTATCCCGCGTCTTGAGCGCATAGATCTTTAGCATGTTGCTCATCGATAGCGTGATAAACGCCTATAGTGCAAAATTGCGAATAGATTAAAAATTTTCTCATGGTGCTTACTCCTAGTTTTCTGCTGTATTGCATTGATGGTTAGTATATGCAATATCTCAGAGGATGCAATATCAATATGAACAATTGTTTTTATGGGGAATCGGGAATCGATAGGGAAAGCCTATCGCCTGGGGGCTTTGCGTTCGGGTTATGTTCCGGTATGATGCGCCCATCTAATAGCGAAGCGGAACGGCACTATGGCTCGATCATCAGTAACTGCAGCATTACCCCAAATAGACATACTGGCAGGACTAGGCAAAGGACTGACTCACAAGCAAAGACGTTTTGCCGAGGAGGTGGCGGCAGGTGCAAAGGGTAGCGAAGCATACAGAGCGGCGTATAACACCAGAGCCAAACCCAAAACAGTAGCGAACAGCGCATACAACCTGAAAAACCGCGCCGACATACAAGCGACAATACAAGCCATTGAGCAGGCAAATCAAGCCATGAAATACCAAACCTCAGAAGGCCTACGCTCTCTGGCGATTACCTCACTGGTGCAAGTGCTCACCGATCCCGAGACAAGCGCTGCCGTAAAGGTTTCAGCGGCTCGTACTGTTGGCAATATGACTGACGTGAGTTTATTCACACACCGCACAGAATCTAAGGTCATCCACTCTAGCGAAGACATCAAGGCCAAGATACTGCGCGAGATAACCAGCTTGATGAACGGGCAAGCAGAGGATGTGGTCGAACGAGACGCGCTGTCACTACTGACCGAACTGACGGTTGGAGAAAATCCGGCAGACGGAGAACCCACCCATCCCGCACCCCCACTTGATGGAGAGCAGGAGTCACTTGTACCCCTGCATACTATTCCCCACCCTCAATCAGAAAATTCTTCCCAACCTCAATCAGAAAATTCTTCCCAAGAAGACCCCCCTATCAGCGATTTTGAGCAAGCGTAAAAAAATTTATAAAAAAATGGCAACGGAAATTGAGAAGTTTTTGAGAACTATGGCTTTAAAGGAGAAGGCCATAATGAATACTATTTTAGGGAGGCACCATAAACGTTTACGGTGCCACCCAACTAAAGTAGTAAATAGTGAGATGACGCATAAACGAAATGCTCTAACATATGAGCAGTGTGTAGAGGTTAGTATGACAAAAGCGCAGCAAGATGTGTTTTTTTATGTAGATGAGTTTTGGAAGAAGTATGGGTGTGGTCCTACGGTGAGGGAGATCACGGCGTTTAGGAAGAGTAAAAGCTTGGGGAGTACGCATGAGATCATTAACCGGCTGATCAAGTTGGGGATATTAAAAAAACAAAAGGGGATGGATAGGAGTGTGAGGCCGGTGTATATCAACTTCAGGACGATTGATGCGCACGAGGAGTTAAAGTGAAAAAGGAAGATATGTGGTTGGTGATATTGGGGGTAATATGGTTTGTGGTGTTGCCGATTGTGTTTGGACCTTGGAGGCATAGATGAGTCAAATTGAACAGTTGTTGTCTCAGCTGCCTGAGAGTGAGCAGGAAAAGTTTTTAAAGCAGATGACGGAGTACAAGGAGGCTAAGACACGGGAGAAGTGTCAGTCAAGTTTCTTGGACTATGTGAAGTTTATGTGGCCGGGGTTTGTGCATGGGCGGCATCATGCGGTGATGGCCAAGAAGTTTGAGGAGGTTGTAGATGGGAACTGTAAGCGTCTTATTATCAATATGGCTCCTCGTCATACTAAGTCTGAGTTTGCTAGTTATTTGTTGCCAAGTTGGTTCTTGGGTAAGTTCCCTGACAAGAAGGTTATCCAGTCTTCAAATACGGCAGACTTGGCTGTGGGCTTTGGTAGGAAGGTGCGGAACTTAGTAGATTCTGAGCAGTACGGGATGGTGTTTCCGGGTGTGAGTTTGGCGTCGGACAGTAAGGCTGCGGGCAAGTGGAATACGAATGCGCAGGGTGAATATATTGCCATTGGTGTAGGCGGAACGATGACGGGTAAGGGTGCGGATTTGATGATCATTGACGATCCTCATTCGGAGCAGGAGGCAAGGTTAGCGCAGAGTGACCCGACGGTATTTGACTCTGTGTTTGAGTGGTATACGTCTGGTCCTCGTCAGCGTTTACAGCCAGGTGGGCGAATGGTGATTGTGATGACCCGCTGGTCGGATAAGGACTTGACGGGAAAGATATTGAGGAACGCCCAAGGTGAGGGGTGGGAGGTTATTGAGTTACCGGCGATCATGCCCAGCGGGAATCCTTTATGGCCTGAGTTCTGGCCGCTTAAGGAATTGGAAGCGGTTAAGGAAGAGATTGGGATATATAAGTGGAACGCTCAGTACCAACAGCAACCAACGGGTGAAGAGGGAGCGATTATTAAGCGAGAGTCGTGGAAAAGGTGGAAGAATGATATACCGCCTCCTTGTGATTTTATTATCCAGAGTTGGGACACGGCTTTTACGAAAAGCGAGAGGGCTGACTACTCGGCATGTACGACTTGGGGCGTGTTCAGTTTGAATGAAGACCCGACAGATAAGCACATCATTTTGTTAGATGCGTATAGGGACAAGTTGGAATTTCCTGCTTTGAAGAAAGCGGCTTTAGAGGGTTATAAGGAGTGGCAGCCAGATGCGTTTATTGTTGAGGCGAAGGCTGCTGGAGCGCCGTTGATTTTTGAATTGAGGCAGATGGGAATTCCGGTTAGCGAATATACTCCCACGAGGGGGAATGACAAGTTTGTGCGCTTGAACAGTGTTGCCGATTTGTTTAATTCTGGTAAGGTGTGGGCACCTGATAAAAGGTGGGCGGATGATTTAATTGAAGAGATGGCGAGGTTCCCGAATGCGGAGCATGACGACTATGTTGATAGTTCAAGCCAGGCTTTGATTAGATTTAGGCAGGGTGGTTTTTTAAGGCTTCCAAGTGACGAGGAAGAAGAGCCTCAATATTGGAAACGGCGTAAAGCTTACTATTAAGGTCAAAATATGTCAGTAGACAAGGCGTTGTATTCTGGGGTTCCTCAGTTGAATACTGTGGAGCCGGACATTGAAATTGAAGTGGAAAATCCCGAGGCGATGCACATTGGCATTGGTGGTCTTGAGATTGATATGTTTCCTGAGAAAGAAAATGACTTCGATGCCAACTTAGCTGAGCAGATGACTGAGGGTGAGCTTCAGTCTTTGGCTGGTGAGTTGATGGAGTTGGTGGACGGGGATATACATTCACGCCGGGACTGGGCAGAGAACTATGTCAAGGGTCTTGAAGTTTTGGGGATGAAGTATGAAGAAAGAACGGAGCCTTGGAACGGTGCTTGTGGTGTTTTTAGCACGGTGCTTACAGAAGCTGCCATACGTTTCCAGTCGGAGACAATTACTGAAACGTTTCCTGCGGCGGGTCCGGTAAAAACGGAGATCATGGGAGCGGTGGACCGTTTGAAGATTCAAGCGGCTGCCCGAGTTCAGGAGAACATGAACTACACGCTGGTAGAGAAGATGCCAGAGTACCGCTCTGAACATGAGCGCATGTTATTAAACCTTGGTTTAATTGGATCGGCGTTTAAGAAAATTTACGTTGATTTGTCTTTGGGTAGACCAGTCTCTATGTATGTAGGGGCTGAAGACATCATCATGCCTTACGGGGCTAGCAACATTATGAGTTGCGAGCGCGTAACGCACTTGATGAGAAAGACAAAGAACGAAGTATTGAAGCTTCAGGTTGAAGGTTTTTACAGGGATGTTGATCTGGGTGAGCCCATTCAAATTCCTACTGACATTGAAAAAAAGAAAGCTGATGAATCAGGATACTCTATTACTGATGATGACAGGTATCAGATATGTGAAATTCACGCTGACCTTGTTATTGACTACGATGAAGACCCGGATGAAATCGCTCGGCCTTATGTAGTCACGATTGAGCGCGGCTCTAATAAAGTTTTAGCTATTCGTCGTAACTGGAAAGAGGACGACAAGAAGAAATTAAAGCGCCAGCACTTTGTACAGTACACATATATCCCCGGCTTTGGTGCTTACGGCTTTGGTCTGATTAACCTGATTGGCGGATATGCCCGTGCAGGTACGATGATCTTAAGACAGCTGGTGGACGCTGGTTCGCTGGCTAACTTACCCGGTGGATTGAAGGCTCGTGGATTGCGAGTTAAGGGAGATGACACTCCAATTGCTCCCGGCGAGTTCAGGGATGTGGACGTTCCAGGCGGATCCATCAAAGACAACATCATGACGCTCCCTTATAAGGAGCCAAGCCAAGTTTTGTCTACCTTGTTGGGTAGTATTACTGACGAAGCAAGGAAATTGGGCGCGATTGCTGACATGAACATCAGCGATATGTCTGCTAATGCTCCAGTTGGCACGACCTTGGCTCTCTTGGAACGTCAGTTAAAGACGATGAGCGCAGTTCAGGCTCGGGTTCACTACTCCATGAAGCAGGAATTCAAGCTTTTGAAGCCCCTGATTCGTGATTTTGCACCCAAGGATTATGAATATGATCCTGAAAATGCTGATAAAAGCGCAAAGCAAAGTGACTTTGACTTGGTTGAAGTCATTCCGGTCAGTGATCCGAACAGCTCAACGATGGCTCAGCGCATCATGCAGTACCAAGCTGCGATGCAGATGGCTCAGCAAGCGCCTCAGATCTACAATTTACCCCAATTACACCGGCAAATGCTGGATGTTTTGGGTATTAAAGACGCCGAGAAGCTCGTTCCTACAGACGACGACCAAAAGCCACGCGATCCTGTGTCCGAGAACATGGCATTCTTAAAAGGAAAGCCAACAAAGGCGTTTATTTACCAAGATCACGATGCGCACATTGCGGTTCATCAGGCAATGATGCAAGACCCGACCATTGCAGCCCAGATTGGGCAAAGTCCTATGGGCCAACAGATGGGCGCAGCCATTATGGCTCACATATCTGAGCACTTGGCGTTCCAATACCGGGCGAAAATTGAAAAACAGCTGGGCGTTACGCTACCAGCTCCAGATCAAGACCTGCCAGAGGACTTGGAAGTGCAGATTTCTCAGCTCACGGCTCAGGCTGCGCAGCAAGTCTTGCAGATGGGCAAGGCACAAGCGGCTCAGCAGCAAGCACAGCAGCAGGCTCAGGACCCATTGATCCAGATGCAACAACAGCAGCTGCAAATCCAAGCTCAAGAAGCTGCAACCAAAGCCAAAAAGGTGGACGGAGAGCTACAAATCAAACAAGCAGAACTGCAAATCAAGGCTCAACAAATGCAGCAAAAAGCCGGTCCAAATCCGCAGATTGCAGAGCAAGTTATGTTGGCAGAATCCCAGCAAAAACTGCAAACTATTGCGCAAAAACACCAGCAAGACTTGGCATTTAAACAGCAAGAGCAGAATATGAAGCTGGCTCAAGATGAGCGGTTATCTCATTTAAAAGCTTCTCAAGAAATGCACAAGATGATGCTGGCTGAAAAGGCGGCAGAAAATAAACCCAAAGAAGAAAAGAAGAAAGGTAAATAATGGAACAGAAAATCCTAGAGCATTTACTAAGTAAGCTAAAAAATATTGAAGATCAATATGCCATAGCCTTGGCGGGGAAGAGCGCCAGGGATTATGCGGAGTACTCCGAAATGTGTGGTGTCCTCAAAGGAATATCTCTCTGTAAAGGGGAGATTGACACCATGATGAAGCGTTTTAAAGAGGAAGAAGACGAGTAATCAAAGTGAGCCGGTATGGCGGGGGCGTACCGGTGAGCTATCTTCATAGCCCCCTGCGAGGAAAGTATGGAAAAATTTGATGTCCAAGCTGTGGATTTATCTGGCATTCTGAATCAGAATCCAGAAGAAAAAGCCAAGCAACTGCCTGAGCCTCAGACTTATCATTTACTGACGGTATTACCTGAAGTGGATGAAGAATATGAGAGCGGGTTGATTAAAGCCGGTTCAACGATGAATTACGAAGAGTTACTGACGCCAGTATTATTCGTGATCAAACTGGGACCAGACGCTTATAAAGACAAAGCACGATTCCCATCTGGGCCTTCATGCGCAGAAGGTGATTTTGTTATTGTCCGTCCTAATACAGGAACACGGATCAAAATACACGGCAAAGAATTCCGCATCATTAAAGATGATCAAGTGGAAGCCAAGGTACAAGACCCCCGTGGTATTCAACGAGCAGGGAATTAATCATGGTTACAGCATACAAATTTCCAGATGAAAACGAACCTGAAAAGGTTGAAGAAGAGCAGGCTGACATTGAGATTGTGGACGATACTCCTCCACAAGATCGTGGCCGTAAACCTGCTGATGAGCCGCCAAAAGAGTTCTCTGATGATGAGCTAGAGACTTACAACGATTCAGTAAAGAAGCGGATCAAGCACTTTACTAAGGGTTATCACGATGAACGCCGAGCCAAAGAAGCGGCTTTGCGTGAACGTGAAGAAGCTTTAAAGCTTGCCCAAAACGTCGTTGAAGAGAACAAAAAGCTCAAAGGTTCATTGAGTCAAGGACAGACAGCTCTATTAGAGCAGGCTAAAAAAGTCGTTGAGAATGAACTGCAGACGGCTAAATCCAAATACAAAGCGGCATACGAAATGGGCGATTCTGAGGCACTAGCCGAAGCCCAAAGTGAATTGACCGCAGTAACTATAAAGGCTGAGCGTTTACATAATTTTAAAGCTCCTCCTTTACAAGAAGAAAAATTTGAGGTACAAACT
>Ga0214192_1000054_pt1 | contig 65930 bp, 60 predicted proteins | sample TroBogEpilimnion_44_FD_153030 | JGI IMG/M metagenome (GOLD analysis project Ga0214192, IMG submission 153030) | Freshwater microbial communities from Trout Bog Lake, WI - 29JUL2008 epilimnion | ecosystem: Environmental > Aquatic > Freshwater > Lake > Epilimnion/Euphotic zone | place: Trout Bog... | reverse complement strand
CCGTCAGTTGCATCATACGAGCAGGAGATCCCACTTCGGCTGTCCGAACAGAGGGGGTAAAAAGTGGAAGAACGTCTAAAAAGCCTCATGCAGGACCTCGGCAACGCGATTAATGAATCGCTTTCCGATTCGGAACAGATTGCCGAAGCCATCGGCGAGATCAAACACGCCGGTTACGACGTCTTTCTCGTTTTGGAAGCAACCATCGGATTCAACAAGCGCGAAGAGGGCGAGGACGCCGGCGATTCCGATGCCTCCTCCGAATCCACCACCCTCGAAGCACCCCGTGAAATCGCCTCAACCGGCCGGGTTCGCTTCACCACGCAGGACCAGCGCTTCCTCAAGGCGCTTCGCATCACCGTCGACGAAGAAGCATAAGCGCAGCCCCGGCGCCTACAGCAGTTCCCGGTAAATTCGGGCCGTCTCCGCAACGGCTTTTTCCCAGCTGAACTCCGCTGCTCGCGCCAGCCCGCGCCGCACCAGTTCCTCGCGCCGCGTTTCGTCACGGCAGAGCCGCACCAGCGCCGCGGCCAGTTCCTCTTCGTTCTCCGGATCCACCAGTTCCGCCGCCTCCCCGCACACCTCCGGCAGCGCCGACCGGTTCCCCGCAATCACCGGCACCCCGGCCGCCATCGCCTCCAGCACCGGCATCCCGAACCCCTCGTCGAGCGACGGAAACGCGAAGATCCCCGCCCGCCCGTACCACCGCGCGATCTCCTCGTCGCTCACATACCCCGTCACCCGAATCCGCCCCGCGCACCGGCTGGCCGCAATCGCCTCCCGCGTCTCCGCCGCCTCGAAGCCTTCCGACCCCGCCAGCACCAGCGTCCACTCCTCCGGCATCGCGGCAAACGCCCTCACCAGCCGCGCCTGATTCTTCCGCCGCTGGATCGCCCCCACGCACAGCACCACCTTCTCGCGCGGCAGCTCCGGCCCGCCCTCTCCGGCCAGGCCCCGCGCCGGCACGCCATGATGCACCACGCGAATCCGCCCCCGCGGAACGCCAAGGTACTGTTCCACCTGCCCTGCCGTGAATGCCGAAACCGCAACGATCAGGTCCGCCCCCGCCGCCGCCTCGCGCGCCTGCGCCGCAAACCGTTCGCGGAACTCTCCCGTGCTGTACTCGGCCGAGAGCACAAACAAATCGTGGAAGGTCGCCACCTGCCGGCGAAACCGCCGCTTCGGCAGCCGCTGATTCAGCCCGTGGAACAACTCGGCCCGGCGCGAACCCCAGCCGTCCGTCAGCAACCGCCGCGTAACATTCGCCGGCTTCGGCTCCCTCAGCGCGCGCCAGAACCGCTGCGACCGGTAGAACCATTCCCAGCGTTCCGCAACATCCGTCGCCGCCAGCCCGTGCAGCAACTCCCGCGAGTAGACCCCTACCCCCGAAAGTCCCGCCCCCAGGCTGTACGTTGCATCGAGCGCAATCCGCAAGCTCCGAATGTAGCAAAGCCCGGCCGCACCCGAACCCGCCTATGCCATCCGGTACTCTTTCAGCTTCCGATACAGCGTGGTCCGCCCGATCCCCAGCAGTTGCGCCGCCGTCGTCCGGTCCCCTCGCGTATGCTGCAGTGCGTGCTCGATCGCCCGCCGCTCCAGTTCCACCAGCGGCACCACCTCGGTCTGCGCCATCGATTGCGGCGCCATGGAATACGATGCGCCTGCGCTCGTCCCGTAGCCGGCTCCCGCCCCTGTTCCAACGCCTGCTCCCACCCCGGCGCCAACCCCTGCTCCGGCCGCCGTCGTCCGCGCTCCCGCCGCCGCGGCCGTCACAAACCCCGTCCCGCTGCGCGCCCGTGCGTGGTTCGCCACCGACGTCGGCAGATCCGCAAAATGCAGCAGCGGCCCCGAGTTCAGCGCCATCATCCGCTCCAGCGCATTCTTCAGTTCGCGGATATTCCCCGGCCAGTCGTAATCGAGCAGCGCCTCCATGGCCCCGTGCGAAATCGAATACCGCCCCCGCGCATCGGCCAGAAACCGCTCTATCAGCTCCGGAATATCTTCCTTGCGCTCCCGCAGCGGCGGCAGCGTCAGCCGCACCACATTCAGCCGGTGAAACAAATCTTCGCGAAACCGCCCCTGCAGCGCCTCTTTTTCCAGATCGCGATTCGTCGCCGCCACCACCCGCACGTCGATCCGGATCCGCTGCAGCGACCCCACCGGCCGCAGTTCGCCCTCCTGCAGCACCCGCAGCAGCTTGGCCTGCAGCTCCAGCGGCAGCTCACCGATCTCATCGAAGAACGCCGTCCCGCCATTGGCGTGCTCCAGCAGTCCCTTTTTGGCATCGATCGCTCCGGTGAACGCGCCCCGCACGTGGCCAAACAGCTCGCTCTCCATCATCGTGCCCACCAGCGACGCGCAGTCCACCGGCACAAACTGGCCCCTCGGATAAGCGTTGTACAGCGTCCGCGCCGCCACTTCCTTGCCCGTGCCGCTTTCGCCCTGAATCAGAACGGGCGTCCGCCGCGGCGCCAGCTTCTCCAGTTGCGACCGGATCTGCAGGATGCGCGGCGATCGCCCGATAAACCCGCTCTGCAGTTCTTCCCCGACTATCTTGGCCATGTCCGTCTAGTGCCAAAAAGGGAAATTTTTCTCACTTCGGCACACGAAAGCCGGCACAGCAGCCCGCCCCGCATATTGCCAGAATTATGCTATGGGCAATATTGAATTGCCCGGGGTAACCGCAAGGCCCTCGCAAACCTCGCCAGGCACGGCGTCTCTTTTGAACAGGCCCGCAGCATTTTTGTCGACGAGAGCGCCCGCCTGCTGCACCATCCCGATCACTCGGCGGACGAGCCGCGGTTCCTCCTCCTCGGCTACAGTTTTCGCGGACGCTGCCTGATCGTCGCCCATAGTCTGCGTGAATCCGGCAACGTCATCCGCCTGATTTCAGCCCGCCGCGCCACGGCGCACGAAGAACAACAGCACTGGAGTCTGCAATGAGAAAAGAATGCGATTTTTCCGCATCCGGCCGGAATCCCTATGCCGCTCGGCTCAAGCGTCAGATCACCATCCGCCTCGACACCGCGTCCGTCGATTATTTCAAGGAAATGGCCGCCGAACTCGGCATGCCCTGCCAGAACCTCATCAACCTTTTCCTGCGGGACTGCGCCATGCAAAAGCCGCGGCCAGTCATCGCGTGGCCGCCTCAAGCCCCTGAGACTCCGGCCGCCCGTCAGAACCGGTACTTCACCCCGAACTGCATAATGCGCGGCGGATTCAGCATGGAAGTCACCGCCCCGAAGCTGGTCGAATTGATATTCTGATCCCCCACCAGGAACGTCGGGTGGTTCAGCACATTCGTCCCCTCCATCCGGACTTCCAGCGACTGCCTCTCGGTAATCTGAATGTTCTTCTGAATGCTGGCATCCAGATCGAATGCCCACGGTCCGGAAAACACGCGCCGCTGCAGCGTCCCAACCGTTCCCGCACCCGGGTTGGTAAACACCGTTCCCGCGCCGCCAATGCCGGTCCCGTCATTCGAATTGATCGCCGAAGGCACAATCGCGTACGGGCCGTTGCCCGTCATCTGAAAATTCACGAAGCTCGCCAGTTGCGGCATCGTCAGCGCCGTATCGGCCGTGTTGAAGTTCGAACGCGAACCGCTGCCGTTCACCGTCGCATCGAACGGCTGCAGCGTATCGGTCCGGTTCAGCGTGCCATAGCCGGAAAGGATCGAAAACGGCGCGCCCGACTGCCACGACAGAATCCCCCCGAGCGACCACCCGCCCAGCACCTTCGCCAGCGGCCGGTAATTCAGCTTGTGCCCCGGCCCCGCCGGCAGCTCGTACACAGCCGTCGCCTTCAGCGAATGCCGCAGATCGAAATTCGCGCGCGCCCGGTCCAGCGCCGGATTATTCACGTCCAGAAACTGCTCAATGCGGCTCTGCGAATCGCCCGCCGCATCGCTGAGTACTTTGGAGTAGGTGTAGTTCGCCTGGAAGTCCAGCCCCCAGCTCGCCCGGTGATGAATCACCAGCTGCAGCGAGTTGTAAGTGGAGTTCGAAAAATTATTCAGCATATCCGTGCCGAGCGCATACGGATTGGCAAAGAAGTTGATCGCCCCGTTCAGCCGGTTCTCCTGGTAATACGCCGCCAGCGTCCCCGCCTCGCCATCCTGAATCAGATTGCGGATCGTCGGACTCGTCAGCTTCCCGCCGCCGCCCAGCTGCGCAAAAACCGGCAGCGGCTGGCTCCCCGGTATCGCCGCATTGTACGCCGGGTTGAACGACCCGCCCGGCCGCGCCGCCGCCAGATTGCCGTTCTGCTGCGCCCGCTGGAAGTCCGCCAAAAATCCGCCCGCCTGGATATTCACCTGGTTGTAGTCGAACGCGCGCAACCCGCCCACCATGTGATTGCCCACGTAACGCGCCTCAAACACCGTATGGAAAAACTCATGCTGAATCCCGACGGACCACTGCTGCACATACGGCGTACGCAGGTTCGGATTCACCAGCCCGACCGTGTTCTGCGGATTGTTCGCATAGTTGTCCGCCACCGTCAGCGGCACATGGAACGTGGGCACCGGAATCGAGGGCACCCCGCCCGATACACGCCCCGAAAGCCCCACCGCCGTCGATTGCGACTGCAGCCCGTAGTTCTCCACCATCGTCTCCGCCGCCACCAGCGTCGCGTCGTTCACGTAGCTGATCCCGTATCCGCCGCGCACCGACGTCTTGCCGTCGCCGAACGGATCCCACGCCAGCCCCAGATTCGGCGCAAAGTTCTTCCGGTCGCGCGCATACCACGGCCGCCCCACCGAAGCGCCCGCATAATTCAGCGTGGCGTTTGAAAGCAGCGTCTGCACCGGATTATTGTTCTGCACCTGCGGCTGCAGTTCGAGCGAACTCGCCTCGTCCGCCACGCCCGGCAGATCCCAGCGCAGTCCGATCGTGGCCGTCAGATGGGGAAGAATTTTCCAGTTGTCCTGCGCGTAGAGATCGAATTCCCCCAACTTGAAATTCCGCACATTCCCCGCCCCGTTCACGAATCCCGATGTCGTACTCGTCACGTTGAACGTCTGGCTGTAGCTGTCGAGAAAGCCTCCCAGCGTGGCCAGCAACTGATTCGCCGCCGCCAGGTCCGCGCCCTTGATGCCCGGCAGTGAATTCCGCGTCAGCGCCGTCTGCCCCGCGCCCATCGCCAGTGTGTACGCCGGAATAATACCGGTGTCGTCGTAGGCATGTACACGAACCTGCTGCATGTGCGCGCCGAACTGCACAAAGTGTTTCCCCTTCTGCCACGCGGCGTTGTCGGACAGCGAATAGGTATTCGTCGTTCTGCCCTGCGCCAGCGCTTCGCTCACCGGATCGGTGTACAGCATCCCTTCCACAAGGAACGATCCAAACTGCTGCGACGTCGGAAATCCGCCCGTCGTCAGATTGAAGCCGCCCCTAAATTCATTCGTCAGGCTGCCCGTCGGCGTCCACCGCCACGCCCCGGATACAAAGTTGCTGTGATTGGGATTGGTCACCTGCGGAATCACCGAATAATCCGGCGTCGGGTAGTCTTCGTTGTCCCGGTTCCAGATGTAGGAACCGCTGAAGACATGCTTCTGCGAAAAGTTGTAGTCGACCCGCCCCGTCACGTTGTCCCGCACCCCGTTGCTGCGCTGATTGAACGTATAGCCGCCCGTATTCCGCAGCAGCGTCGGGCTGCTGTCTCCTACATTGAAGATGTTGATGTGCGAACCATCCGGCACCTGCTGCAGCAGCTTCTGCATATACGGATCCGGCTGCGTTCCGCTGATCGCGAACAGATTCGCCGTCGCCACCTGATTGCCGTTCCTGTAAGTGAAAATTCCGTTGCGCGCGCTGTCGGTCAGGATGGTCGCCTCCTGCGGCGTCTGCTGATTGTTCCGCACCAGCTCGTAGTTGGCATAGAAGAACAGCTTGTCTTTCCGAATCGGCCCGCCGATCGAGAAGCCCGCCTGATTCTGATTCAGCCGGGACCGCGCCACGCCCGCCTGATTGTTGAACCAGTCGTTGGCCGCAAAATCGTTGTTGCGGTTGTACCAAAGCGCCTCGCCGTGGAAGGTGTTCGTGCCCGAAGGTGTTTCAAAGGCCAACTGCGTCGCGCCGCCCGACGCCGCGGCATTCTGATTCGAAGTCACCAGCGTCATCTGCCGGATCTGCCCCAGCAGCACGCGGTTCGGCGAGTAGTCCAGCGCATTGTCGCGCAGGTAGTTGTCCTGGATGTTGATCCCGTCCAGCGTCATGTTGCTGTAGGAAGTCCGCAGCCCGTTGATCGTCGTATACGAATTGCCCTGATTCACCACGCCCGGCAGCGTCTGCACCAGCGACAGCGGATCGCGGTCGATCGCCGGCAGCTTCTGCAGTTCCTCCACGTTGATCGTGTCGGAAACCTCGGCATTCCCCGTCTCCACCTTCTGCTGATCCGCCACCACGTCCAGCGACTGGCTCACCGTCGCCAGCTGCAGCGTCACCGGCGCCACGTCGTTCTCGCGCGCCGGGTCCACCGTGATCTGCCGCAGCGTCGACGTCGCAAACCCCGCCGCCTCCACCGTGATGTCGTATTCCGTCGAGCGCACCCCGGTGAAATGCCAGCCGCCGTCGCGTCCCGTCTTCGTCGAAAGCAACGCTTTCCTGCCGCCGCTCAACACCAGGCTCACCGTCGCGTCGGGCACCGGAGCACCCGAGGCATCCTGCACCGAACCGTTCAAGCGTCCGGAAAACTGCGCAAAACTCTCAACCGGACCAAGCGCGCACACGAGGGCCAAAGCGATCGACAGGGAACGAAGCATATTTTCTATTGAACCCTGAAACGCACCGCAAAGCCACGGCAATTACAAATCTATGAAATTACCGGCCGAAACAGCAGCAGATCCAGGCTGAAGGTGAGCGGCATCGCCCTTTCCGCATCGGCCGGCGCCGTCTCGCCGCGCATCGGCCGGTAAATCGAATGCAGCACATCGTCCACCGCCGCCGCATCCAGCTCCGCCGTTGTCGACGCCCGCCGCTGCTCCGCCAGCGCGAAGTGCGGCGCAAACTCTTCGATCGTCCGCTGCGTCCGCTCCCTGCCCTGGCCGCGCAGCTCGATCAGATCGTCCGGCGCCGGCACCGCCACCAGCAGCCGCCCGTCCGCGCGCAGCACCCGCCGGAACTCCGCCGGATTCATCCGCGCCGTAATCGACATCACCGCCGAAAACGCGCCGTCCGCCCACGGCACGAACCGGTCCGCATTCGCCGCCACCCACTGGCACTCCGGATATCTGCGCGCCGCCGCATCCACCGCCGCCGTCGCAATGTCCACACCGTGCCCGGCGCAACCCGTCGCCCGCGCGATGCTGCCCATATAGAAGCCTTCGCCGCACCCCGCGTCGAGGATCGAATCCTCCGCCCGCGCACCCAGCAGTTCCGCCACCGCCGCCAGCAGCGGAGCCGTCACGCCCCGGTCATGCAGCCGCCGCCGCCCCGCCACCGCCGCCGCCGTGTCCCCTGGCTTCTTCGATCGCTTATCCTGCGGCTGCAGCAGATTCACATACCCGCTGCGCGCCGCGTCGAACGAATGCCCGCGCCCGCACAAAAAACGGCTGCCGTCCCGCAGCAGCGGAAGCCGGCACTCGCGAACCGTGCAAAGTAATGTCTCTGTTTGTGGCAACGATGGTGATTATGACAGCGCCGGTGATTATGGCAGCGCCGGTGATTCCTGCAACGATGGTGATTCTGTCAACGACGCTGTCCGCGGAACGGGAAGCTCTCTCTTGCGCCGCGGCCCTCGCGACGGAGTCCTCCCTTTCAAAATAGCGCGCGTGCCTACCGCCGGCTCGAACCCGAAACGCGCCGCCGCGCCACCAGCCCCAGCCCGATCAGCACGCAGCCCCCCAGCGCCGACGCCCCGGTCGAAGGTTCCGGCACCGCGGCGCTCGTAATCGTGCCGGCGAACATCGCATTGTCGTGAAACTCCGTGCTCCCCGTCACCACACTCGCAATCAACTGCCCGTTGAACTGGCCGCTGCTGCCCGTGAACGTCGCATACGGAGCCAGCACCGTTCCCCACCACGCAAAATTGGTCGTGTTGAACGCCGTCGCGCCGGAAAAATTCCACAACACGTTCGCGCCCGTCACATTGTTCAGCGTGATCTGGCTGCTGAGCGCCGAAATCGTTGTGCCGCTCACGTTGATGATCACCGTCGAACCCGCCGGCGCGTTAATCGTGATTCCCGATGCCCCGCTCGCAACCGCCGCATTCACCTGCGCCGCCGTTACATTGAAAACATTCTGGCTCGCATCCGCCCCCGTGAGCGTCAGCGAATTGGCCGTCGCGTTGACCGTACCGTTGGCGGTCATCCCGGCGATCTGCGAAGTCAGCTGATCCAGGCTGGTCGCCGCCGTGCTGAAGTTAATCGGCGTCGGCACCGAAGGCGCCGTCCCCGCGTTGTACGCCGCGTGCGTCAGATAATTCGGCCCACCGTACGTGCCGGCATAAATCGTCCCGCCGTTGTCAGACCCGCTCGACACATTGAACGCCCCGCTCACGTACGCATTCGCGCTGTTGTTAATCGTCACCGAACTGGAGCTGAAACTTCCGTTCACCACCAGCCCCCCCAGCGTCGCGCTGGAGTTCGAAGTCGTCACACTTCCACCCGCGTAAAGCGTCCCGCCCACCGATGGATTCGTCCACGTCGCCGACCCGCCCACCACCACGCTGCCCGTTATGTTCTGAATGTTGCCGTTCGTGTAACTGCCGCCCACCACAAGATCGTAAGTGCTCGCCGGATCGCTCAGATTGGTCGCGATTGCAAACGCTCCGCCGCCGGTCGGCGTGAAATTCCCGCCCACCGCCACGCGGCCCTGCGAATCGGTGCCGGATTCGCTGAAATTGCTCAGCGCGAAGATGTTGTATCCCGTCGCCTGCCCCAGCGAAAGCTGTCCGGCCTGCGCTGCGCCCGTCAGCGCCGCGCCAGCCAGCAGGAGAACTCCGCGGCGGACCAGCGCGTTTTTGATTTTGCTTCCGACCATGCTTACTCGTGTCTTTCCGGACAGATTTGTTGCTCTGCTTTGTATGGTGACCGTTATCGGGGTTAACTTTCCATGGAACAAGTCCCAGGAAAAAAGTACCAGCCTGAAAGACGTTCGTTAGCATCGCGAGGCATACGGTCGCGGTGCCGTCAGTTAGCGATCGTGCGCTTCCCGAATCACGCCGGTCGGTCACCACGGCCTGCGCCCCTGCCAGTTCCCCGGCGGATCGTACTCGCAGACCCACACCTCGCGCCACCCCGCTCCGCCCCCGCCGCGCGCCACCGCGCATCCCAGCGATTTCGTTTCGCGCCAGACCAGTTGCGTGTAATGGCCGCACACATCGCGACAACTGTTTGCCGCGTAGTCGTAGTCGCGCGCCTCCGTCGCCCAGTCCGCCACCACCTGCGCCGGCGACGCCGCCACACCACTCCCCGTCCCCTGTAACTCGAACAGATTCTCGCCCAGCGCGGAATTCGGAGTGTGCTCGAACCGCCCCCTCGTCATCAGGCTGTCGGCCCACTTCTGCGCCACCAGCCCCAGCCGGTCGGACCACACCAGCGGCGGCACGCCCACCCGCCGCCGGAGCCCGTTGTGCGCCGCCACCATCTCACGCGCCACCTCATCATGCGTCAAAGCGCGCGGCGGCCGCTCCTCCTGCGCCCCGCCCGCTCCGGCAATCAGAATCAGCAAACACCACCCGCGCCGCATGTCCGCATATACGGATGCACCGCCGCCGCGGGTACTCCCCGTCGGATTAAATTTCCTTCCGCTTGAGCACCCAGATCACGTTCGGCGACTGCGGCTGATAGCCCGCCACATCTCCCCACTTGTATTCAGTGAAATCCTCGGACAGAATATCCGCCACCCCGACCGGCACGTAGTGCTGTGGATAGTAACCCTTCCACCATTCGAAAATGCGCTTCGGCGAAGATTGCCTCGCCAGCCACGACGTCGCGATATTGACAAAAACCACGTATTCCGGCCTCGCACTTTCCACCTGCTGTATGAATTCATCCTGCATCGTCAGCGCATACGGCTGATCTTCCATCAGCGGATAGACGTACAGATAGCCAGTCGCCGCCAGACGGTTCGCATAGAAAGGAATTTCCGGCTCCGATCCGAGCACGGCGATCCGCGCGTCTTTCTCCGAATTGGCCCGGATGTAATCGGCGATCTGAATCGCCTCCGCAAACGGATTGGCCCCGTACATCGAGCGCGAGCAGTCCAGCGGACTCAACTGAAACAGGACCTCCTGCTGCTGCACCAGCGGCACCAGCAGTGCGGCGCCAAACAGCCCGCCTGCCGCCAGCGCACCGCGGGGCAGAATTTCGCTCAGGCTATGCATTGCCGCTCCGGCCAGCAGCGCCACGGCCGGAAGCATCAGAACGAAATAGTGCTCCCGGAAATAAAACCCTGGGCAGACTGCCAAAAAGGAGAAGATCAGAAAACTGGTCAGCACCGCGGCCCGGGGCCGATTCCCCTTCCGGATCCAGAGCAGCACAAGCCCCGCCAGCGCCATGATCCAGATCGCAAGATTGGCTCCGGTCACGCGCGGGAAAGTAATCAGGAACATCCCGATCCCGTCGGACACCTTCAGCTCCGTCGCATACTGCCGTGCGTAGGCAACGGTCCAAAACCAGAACCGACCGAAGACTCCATCCCACCACAGCGCCAGCGCCGTCGCCTCCAGCGGCGCGGCAAACCCCAGTGCGAATATCCCCAGCTTCTTGAACAGCGGCGCGCGGGCTTCGTCTCGCCCCGTGAAATGGTCCCACCCGAGATACACCGCCGCAAACACCGCAAACAGCGCGCCGTGCTGCTTCATCAGAATGGCGACGCCGTAAAGCGTTCCGCTCCAGAACAGAACGGCAAATTCCCGGCGGTCGCACGCGCGCACCAGCAGCAGCGTTCCGCCCACAGCCGCCAGCACAACGAAATGCGTCGCGTGAGCCTGCATCCCGTAAACTCCCGGCGACAGCGACAGCACCGCGTAGGCGGCGCACGCGGCCACCCCGGCCGCCGCCGATAGCAACCGCTTGCCCAGCAGATAAACCAATACGATCGTCGCCGCATTCACCAGCAGCAGCCCCACGTGAATCCCTGTAGTGGTCTGCCCGAATACGGCCATGATCGCCGCATACGCCGCATACGTCCCCGGAAACTTCATATTGAAGGCAATCAGATACGGAGGGATGCCATGCAGCATCAGCTGCCCCACGTACGCGAATTCACCCTCGTCCCGCTCCAGCGGAATCTCCAGCAGGCGAACCCGCACGGCGGCCGTCAGCGCCATCGCCAGCGCCACCAGCATCCACGGCCGGATCGCGGCAAGCCCTTCCGCCATGGAAACGCCGCGCCCGGATGCAGCCGGACGCAATTCGCCGGCCGGTATCTCGTCGCTCAATGTGCTGCCTCGCCGGAGATTCTGTGCGCCACGATAATGTTCTTCTCCGTGAAAAAGTTCAGCGACTGCCCGATCGGATCCGGAAAGTTTCCCCACGGCACATCCGGCGCCGGCACATCGTCCTGCGCCCATCGGTAGCGCTTCACTTCCCGCTCAAAAACCGGCCAGTGCACGAAGGTAACGCTTTGCCGCAAAACCAGATAATCCGGCGGCTTGACCGCATCGTCCTCCGCCCGGAATGCCGAAACCCCGCCCCGAATCGGATTGCGCAGATAAAACATCATCGGATAATCCTCGTAGTTAGTGAGAATTTCATCGGTCGGCGTTACATGCTGCTGCAGCCATTCGATGACCATTCGGTTCGGATCCGGCCGGTAGCTGAAAACCTCCGTCCACAGCGCGGACAACTCGCCCCGGACGAACCGCCCCCCGGGATACCACGCCGGCGCGTGGTTAACCACGTGCAGCGGCAGACTCACCCACGGCGTCACCATCAGAACCACTGCCCCCATCCACGCATATACCGCCGGCAATCGAAATCCCCGCGCCAGCACCCACGCGCCGAGGAGGCACCCGATCGGCGCCGCCATAATGGAGTAACGCAGGAATGACGACTGCGCCGCCGTCGGCACCCAGAACAACAGCGCCCCAATGATCGCGCACGCCACCGCAATCAGCCGGCGCTCCATCGCCGCCAGCTTTTTCCAGCGCCATGCCAGCAACACCATCGCCGCCAACACCAGCAGCCCCGGCGCAACATATTCATTGATGTTGAAAAGGTTGCCCTGAAAGTAGGCAACCCAGTTCCCGTCCTGTTTCGCCCTGCCCCAAAGTCTGTAAAAGACGACGAACGGCGCCAGCGCCGCGGCCAGCGCCGTGCCCGCCAGAAACGGCCGCAACAGCCTGCGCCGGTCCGCCACGAACGCGTCCACAAAGAGCACGCCCAGCACGGGCCACACCGTGCCGTAATCCATCTGGAACCAGCACCATCCGGCGATCACGAATGCCGCCGCGCCCCACCGGCCGCCGCGCTGCCACCGGGTGTAAGCCGCAAGCGTGAGCAGCAGGAACAGGCTGGAAAGCGCATAGTACCTGCATTGCCGCGCGTGCAGAATCCAGTAGGAATTCAGGATCAGCAGGGCAACCGCCAGCTGCGCCATCAGCGGCGAGACAAAAATCGCCGCCACCCACTCATACAGCAGCAGCACCGTGCCCACGCCTGCCAGCGCAAAAGGAAGGCGCGCCGCCAGCGTGTTTTGCCCCAGCAACTTCAGGCTCGCCGCGGCGACAACAAACTGTCCCCACGGATGAAATGTCCACGTCGTATCCGGCCGGAAATAACCCCGATCGGCGTAGTATTCAATCGTCGCCCGCGGATTCGCCGTCCGCTGCCCGATCGTCGTCTGATCTTCAACCCGAAAATCGTCGAACGTGATCAGATTCACGCCGTCGTAAGCCAGCGGCTTCCCAAATCGCAGCATCCGCGTGGCCAGAACCGCCGTGAGCGCTTCGTCCTGCCAAAGATACTTATCGGCCAGCCCGCCGAGAAGCAACACCGATGCCAGCAGTCCGGCAACGGCCGGCGCAACATATCGCCACCCGCGCCAGCGGAGCGGCCGGACACTTTCCGCGTTCCCGCCACTACCCGCAGCCGCCGGCTCCGGCGCAACCTCGGGCCCGGTTCGGGGCGCGGCGCTTGGTTGTTCGTCTGAGATCGGCATGAATTCAGTCCGTCCGGCCCCCTGCCGCTGCAGCAATACTCATTTTAGCTTGCCAGGCGACATCGAAACCTGGCTATTAACCGCCCGCCAAAATTAATTACACCATTTTTTTCAATTACTTAACATGCCCATTCGTCCTCCGGCCGGCACTCTCCGTGCTACCGTCGTGCCGGGAGGCGGATTTGGGCCATTGCGTTCTAACAAGCGGCAGGCGTCACCAGTTGGGTTCGTTTTTTCAGATTCCGGGTTCGCTTTTTCAAATTCCGGGTTCGTTTTTTCGACTGCTGGGTTCGTTTTTTCAAGTGTTCGGTTTGCGGCTTAAGATGTTGGGTTCGTTTTTTCAAAAGTTCGGTTTGCGTCTTAAAGTGCTGGGTTCGTTTTTTCAAAAGTTCGGTTCGCGGCTTAGAGTGCTGGGTTCGTTTTTTCAAACTCCCGGTTCGCGTCTTAAAGTGCTGGGTTCGTTTTTTCAAACTCCCGGTTTGCGTCTTAAAGTGCTGGGTTCGTTTTTTCAAACTCCCGGTTCGTTTTTCGAATCCGCATCTCGTTTTCCCATGCCCGCCTCCCGGCGAATTGGGTTCGAACGTGCAAAAACGCGCTCCGCTGGCCAAACCCGCCCGGCTTCCCGAAATCTCGCCTTCCTCCCTGAAGCTGGCTTGGGTTCGTTTTTTCGTTTTCCGCCACTCCGCCCTTCCCGTTCCCGCCCCCGCCCCGCCCGAACTGGCTTCGTCCGTGCAAAAAACCCGGCCCGGCCCATTGCTACCATGTAATTTCCCCGAAAATCCCATGCCGCTGCGCTTCTACAACACGCTCACCCTGCAGGTCGAGCCCTTCTCGCCCGCCTCCGACAACACGGTGAAAATGTACACCTGCGGGCCCACCGTCTACGACTTCGCCCACATCGGCAACTTCCGCACCTTCGTCTTTTATGACCTGCTGCGCCGCGTCCTCAGCCTCAACGGCTTCCGGCTCAACCACGTCATGAACATCACCGACGTCGACGACAAAATCATCCGCAACGCCGTCGCCCAGGGCAAGTCCCTCAAGGACTACACCGACATCTACACCCAGGCCTTCCTCGACGACTGCGCCACGCTCCGCCTCCAGCGCCCCGAAACCATCGCCCGCGCCACCGACCACATCGACGGCATGGCCAAAGCCATCCACACCCTCGAAGCCCACGGCAACACCTATTCGAGCGACGGCTCCGTCTACTTCCGCATCTCCACCTTCCCCGGCTACGGCAAGCTCTCGCACAACGACTTTTCCGGCATGGTCGCCGGCGCCCGCGTCGACGTCGATACCTACGAAAAGAACGACGCCCGCGACTTCGCCCTCTGGAAATCGCCCAAGCCCGGCGAACCCTTCTGGGACACCGAAATCGGCCCCGGCCGCCCCGGCTGGCACATCGAATGCTCCGTCATGGCCAGGGAATTCCTCGGCGATACGCTCGACATCCACGCCGGCGGCATCGACCTCGTCTTCCCCCATCACGAAAACGAAATCGCCCAGTCCGAAGCCCTCACCGGCCAAATCTTTTCGCGCCTCTGGCTGCACTCGGAGTTCCTTCTCGTCGAAGGCCAGAAGATGTCGAAGTCGCTCGGCAACTTCTATACCTTGCGCGACCTGTTCGCCAAAGGCATCACGCCGGAGCAGATCCGCTATCTGCTCGCCTCCGTGCCCTACCGCAAGAGCCTGAACTTTACCTTCGACGGCCTGAAATCCGCCGCCACCGCCATCGACCGCCTGCGCAATTTCCAGCTGCGCCTCAACACCGATAAGTTCCAGGAAGGCTCCGCCGAGCGCCTCGAAACCCTCGCCGCCCGCGCGCAGACCGACTTCCGCGCCTCGCTCGACGACGACCTCAACACCGCCGAAGCCCTCGCCGCCGTCTTCGAATTCATCCGCGAAGCCAACATCGCGCTCGATTCCGGCGAATTCAAAGCCGGCAACGTCGCCTCCGCAAAGGCCGTTCTCGATTCCTTCGATTCCTTCTTCGATGTCCTGAAACCCACCGTCGCCGAAGGCGGTCTTTCCGATATGGAGATCGAAAAGCTCGTCGCCGAACGCACGGCGGCCAAAAAGTCGCGCGACTTCAAACGTTCCGATGAAATTCGCGCCGAACTGCTCGAAAAAGGCGTCATCCTCGAAGACACCAAAGACGGTGTGCGGTGGAAGAGGAAGTAACCATGGCCAATCGCCCCGCTGAAAACACCAGCCTCTTCACCCGCGCCGTCCATTCCGGCGACCGCAAACGCGCGCCCGGCAGCGGATTCACGCCCGTCACCACGCCCATCCACACGGCGACCACGTATTTCTATAACGACGCCGCCGACCTCGAACGCGTCTTCTCCGGCGAACTCCCCGGCCCCAACTATTCGCGCCACGGCAACCCCACCAACGAAGCGCTCGAAGCGCTCCTCGCCTCGCTCGAATCCGGCGACGGCGCCCTGGCCTGCAGTTCCGGCATGGCCGCGCTGCACCTCGCCATCGTCACCGCGCTCGCCGACCGCAACAAGGTCATCCTCGCCTCCGGCGCGCTCTACGGCGCCACCATCAACATGCTGGCGAAGGTGCTCGCCCCGTTCGGCATCGAAGCCGTCTTCACCGACTTCTGCGATGAAGCCGCCGTCGCCCGCGCCATCGCCGAACACAAGCCCGGCGCGCTGCTCATGGAGACCATCTCCAATCCGCTGCTCCGCGTCGCCCCCATGGACCGCATCGCCGCCATGGCGAAGACCGCCGGCGCGCAGCTCATCGTCGACAGCACCTTCACCACGCCGCTGCTGCTGCGTCCGCTCGAACACGGCGCGGACTATACAGTCCACAGCGTCACCAAGTATCTCGCCGGTCACGGCGACGTCCTCGGCGGCGTCGTCGTCACCAACGAACCCAATCTCGAACCGCTGCGCATGCTCTCGCGCTCGCTCGGCCCGCTGCTCGGCCCCTTCGAGTCGTACCTCACCATGCGCGGCATCAAGAGCTTCCCGCTTCGCATGGAACGCCAGTGCGCCAACGCCGGCCGCGTCGCCTCGTGGCTCGCCACGCATCCGGCCATCGACCGCGTCTACTTCCCCGGCGACCCCGCCCATCCCGATGCCGCCGCCATCGCGCGCCTCTTCGCGCCCGGCCTCTTCGGCGCCATGGTGAGCTTCGAAGTCAAAGGCGCCGACCAGTCGGCCGTTTTCAGACTGATGAACGCGCTGCGCATGGTCGTGCCCGCCACGTCGCTCGGCGACGTGCAGTCCATGGTCGCCTACCCGGTGATGGCCTCCCATCGCGAACTGTCGCCGAAGCACCGCGAGCGCCTGGGCATTCGCGACAATCTGGTGCGCATCTCGGTCGGCATCGAGGCCGTCGGGGACATCCTCGCGGATCTGGACCGCGCCCTGCGCGCCTGATCCTCCCGGGGGCCTCAACTACAATCTGCATATGCGTCCCGCGTTGCTCAGCTCCGCGCTGCTCCTGCTCTGCGCGACGCTGGCCTCCACGGCCGCGTCCACGCCGCAGGAGATCTTCGACAGCGCCCGCGCGCAGATCTTCGACAACATCCGCCACGCCCCGCGCTACACCTGCGTCGAGAACATCACCCGCACCCGGTATGTCCCGGAGTACAGCCGCAAACTCGCCGCCTGCCACGACTACGTGGACGCGCACGCGCGCGCCGTTGCCGCCGGCGCTGCTCCCGGTGCCGTCCGCTGGCATGACCGTCTGCGGCTCGACGTCGCAGTGCTCAACGGGCAGGAGACCTTCGCCTGGGCCGGCGCCCGGCAGTTCGAATCCACCAGCCTCGAAGATCTGGTCAGCAGCGGCACCACCGGCACCGGCGACTTCTTCTCGTTCCTCATCAGCGTCTTCACCGGCGACGCCGACCGCATCGCGCACGAAGGCGTAAAGAAGACTCCCTTCGGCCTGCTGACCGTCTTCAACTACAACGTCCCGCTCGGCCAAAGCCACTACAAGTACCACACTACGGATTTCGATACCGTGCTCGCGCACCACGGTGCTTTCTGGCTGGATAACGAGACGTGGGCGCTGCGGCGGCTGATCGTCGAGTCCAGCGAGCCGCCCGCCGGCGGCGACATGTGCATGGTCCGCAACACCATCGACTACCAGCACGCCAGAATCGGCAACGGCGACTACCTGATCCCCGACGTCAGCACCATGGAAGTGATCTATAACGACGGCTCGGAATCGAAGAACGAAACGCGCTTCTCCGGCTGCCATGAATACGGCGTCGAATCCACCATTCGCTACGGCGATCCCGCCGCCGAACTGGCCGCCGCCGCCAGCGCGCCGCTCGTGCCGCTCCCCCCTGCCACCCGCATCCAGGTCGGTCTCGTCAGCAGGATCGACACCGCGACGACCGCCGCGGGCGACGAGGTCATCGCCTCGCCGCTCCGCGAGGTGCGCGATAAGAAACTGGGCGTCCTGCTGAAGACCACGGACCGCCTTCACGGCCGCATCCTGCGCCTCGAACAGTTCGTCACCGCCGAGCCGCGCTGGGTGCTGGCGGTGCGCTTCGACACCCTGGAACGCAACGGAGCCGAACAGCCCATCAGCCTTTCGCCCCTCGATGATGGAGACCGCACTCCGGCGATACAGGCGCCCGCGGCAACGATGCTGGGCCGCGGCCGGATCGTCGGCTCCAGCCCTCCGCCGCAGGTCCTGGTGGTGCCGCCGCGGCCAAAAGGCGGCGGCGTGTTTATCTTCAGCGCGAAGGGCGAACTCGTGCTCGACCGCGGCTTCCACTCTTCGTGGGAGACGCATTAGCCCGGCCCCTGGCGCCGCTCAGCACCGCCACTTCTTCCGCCGCCAGATCGCGCCAGGTGCCGATCTTCAGCTCGCCGATCTCCACCGGGCCGATCGCCGTTCGCACCAGCTTCAGCACCTTGCTGCCCACCGCCTCCACCATGCGCCGCACCTGCCGGTTGCGGCCCTCCGTGATGCGGATTTCAATGTGCGAATACTTGCCCGAGTCGCGCACCCGCCGCACCTCCGCCGCGCGCGTCATGCCGTCGCTCAGCTCCACGCCCTTGCGAAGCTGTTCGAGCGCCTCGTCCGTCAGCAGATCGGCGCACTTCACCAGATACGTCTTCGGAACCTTGTGATCCGGATTCGTCAGCCGCTCGGCGAAGTTCGTGTCGTTGGTCAGCAGCAGCAGGCCGCTGGTTTCGAGGTCGAGCCGCCCCACCGGCGAAACAAAGGTGTCGATCTCCTGAATCAGATCGTAGACCGTAGGCCGGCCGTCCGGATCCTTGTAAGTCGTGATGTAGCCGGCCGGCTTGTACAGCAGGATGTAGCGCCGCGCCTTCGCCTTCAGCGGACGCCCGTCGAACAGAATGCGGTCATGCTCGAACGAAACCCAGTGGTCGGGATTCTCCACCACGCGCCCGTTCACCTGCACACGGCCCTCGTGGATCCAGCTGCGGGCTTCGGTGCGCGAGCCGATGCCGGTCTTGGAAAGAATGCGCTCCAGCGTCTTGCGCGGACCTTCCGGCTGCGTCGCGATCAGCGAAGCGGCGGCACGGGGCGGCGGGCGGCGGTCTTTTCGTTTGATCAGTTCAGTACCACCTTAGCGAGCCCCGCGTTGCCGCCGCTGTCGGCCACGCGAATCGTCACCACGTGTTCGCCCGCCGGGACGTTGGCAATGTGCAGGCGAAACTGTTCGGTCTCGGAATCGAGAATGCCATCCACCGGAGCCATCGCCGTCCACGGGCCCGCATCGAGCGACCACTCCGCGCGGCGCAGCGCCGAAGCGCTGTCGGCGGCCTCAATCGCAATGTCGGCGGCCGCGCCGCTGCGCACCGACGAAAGCACGCGCACAGCCGGCGGCGTATTGTCGATCAGCACCGGCGAGCTTTCGAGCGTCGCCTCGCGCGCACTCGCGCCGGGATTCGCTTCGCGGTCCGACGCCGTGACGCGGAAGAAGTAGCGGCCGTCGGCCAGCGCATCGCCGTCCATCGTATAGACGGTTTCGTGCAGGTCCCGCTTCAGCGTCTTCCATTCGCGCTCGCCCTCGCCGCGGAAGGCGAGTTCGAACACGAGCCTGTCGCCATCGGGATCGTCGGCCTGCCAGGAGACGAGCAACTGCTGCGAGGCCGCGCGCGAGAGCGTCTGCGTCGGCGTGCCGGTGGCGGCCGATGTAGCAGCGTCGCCGGAATCGGTAACCGTTACGGTGTAGGGTGTGGTGGCTGTGCTCGAGGCGCTGCCGCCCGCTTTCGCCGCCGCGCTGGTGGTCGGCGTCACCGACGTCATCACCGTCACCGAATGCACCGCCGGCGGATTGTTCTGCGGCAGATACGCCGCCGCGATACTCTCCACCGAAGCGCCCGTACCCGTCAATTCGGCCTGATACTGCAGGAAGCGCGCATTCGGACTCTTTATCGCGGAGCCCTTGCCGTCGCGCACCGGCTCCGACCAGTCGCTCCACGTGCTGTCCGGATGGAGACTATTGCCGGAGCGCGTGCGCAGCGCGACACTGCCGCTCCCCTGCCACCGCAGACGGCCCCACTGCGCCACGCCGCCCGCATCGAACACCGGCGATTCGTACGTCCCCATCGCGCCCGCCGGCCCGAGGCTGTAGATCTTGCCCATGTTTCCCGTAGCGGCGAGCAGCGAACCTTTACGGCTCAGCAGACGGATGATTTCAGCTTCGTTGGTCTGGGCGAGAAGCGTGAGCCTTCGATCGGCCGATAACTGGTAGACGCGCCCGTTCACATCGGTACCGAACGTGATCGGCCCGCCGGCTTCGGCCGACGCGACAATGTCGTACACGTTTTCTTCCTTCGAACTCCACAGCGTCTCCACGGTGTTGTCGGCGTTAATGCGGTAGATCGCGCTCTTCTCCACGTTGGCAGGCGCAGCGCTCGCATCGGCCACGGCGCCGGTGGTCACGGGCGCAGCCGTTGCCGCCGGTTTGGGCGGCTCGACCGGTTTGAGATCGCCTTCGGCGGCCGTAACAGTGACCGAAATATCGGCGGGCGCATTGGGATCGGCCGTCGCTCCCGGCGCGCTCTGCGTTGCTTTCACCTTGCGGGCGAGCGCGCCGCCGAGCGCAACCGCGTACACGCTGCCATCGGCGTTCGGCGCCACGGCGCGAATCTCCGGCAGAGTCGAATCGTATAGCGCGAACGCCTTGTCCTTTGCCGTGATGCGGTACAGGATGCCGTTCGGTTCGGTACCCGCGAGCAGGCGGCCCTGCGGATCGAGCATGAGTCCCGTGACGTTGCTCTGGCCTGTGGAGTACCAGACTTCGCCCTTCCCGGCCGCGGTGATGCGGAAGACGCGGCCATCGTCGCCCGTGCCGGCATATAGCGTGCCGTCGGCGGCGAGCGCAAGCGACCAGATGTACTTCGCTTTGGGATTGAAATACTCGGTGGCGCGCCCGTTTTCGATGCGATAGATGCGGCCGTCCGGCGAACTGGCCGCATACACCACGCCCTTCGAATCCACCACGACGGCGAAGACTTCGGGATGATCGGCCGTCCAGATCAGCGTCGACTTGCCGTCCGGATCGATGCGGAAGACGCGGCCGCGATGCCCGGTGCCGGCGTACAGCGCGCCGTCCGGCGCCTCCGCCACGCTCCAGATCACGGGCTGGCCGGAGGCAAACAGCGTATCGAGCCGCGGCGCCAGCGAAAGGCGTCCGTCGCGACCGAGAGCCACGCCGTCGAACTTACCTTTCACAAAATCCTGGAAGGTTGTCATCTCCCACGCCGCGGTGGAAGAAGCCAGGGCCGCGGAAGCGATCGCGACGGAGACGAAAGCAACGGAAGCGACTGTCCTCGCGGCTGCGCTCAAACCAACGCGTCTCATTCCTTCACCTCGATCTGCACCGTCTTGGCGCCGGTCACCATCACATCGCCCGCATCGAGCGTGAACTCGGCCAGCTTCGAATTGCGCGCCTGCGATACGGTCTGCGTGCTGCCCAGCACGAGCGCCAGCGAAGGCGGCGGGTCGGCCAGCTCTTCACCGCCCACGCCATAGGCCGGCTGCGGACGCCACACCCGAACATACGCTTTGTCGTTCGACCGCACGCGATTCAGGAAAGACACCAGCTGTTCGGCCGAATGCGGCGTTTCGCCCATCGACTGGCGCAGTTCGGTCAGGCTGGTCTGCGACCCGTCGGCCACCGTGAAATAGAGTGTGCCCGGCGCGGTGCCGGTGGGGATCGTGTATTTGACCGAGCGCGTCAGCTCCGCGCCGTTGGCGCCTTCGAGCTGCGTCATCACTTCCACCGTCTCTCCCGCCCTGGCTTCCCGGCGCGAAAGGTAGACGTTGCCGATCGACATGTCGCGCCGCGCATCGAACGATTCCAGCTGCAGCGAAATCCCGCTCACGTGCAGGGAATCGAAACCGCCCTGCATCAGATAAGCAAGCGGAATGGCCGTGCTGACGGCGCTCAGCGCAGCCGCCCCGCCCTCCGCCGCAAAAATACTGCGCAACGGCACCGGGTCGGTGCGTCCGGCGATATGAATCGAACCGGTGATCGAGATGCTGGAAGCGCCCGCCGCACGCTCGGTGGCATCGATCGCCGAGAAGACGGCCATCTGCAACAGCCACGGCGAAAGGAAACGGTCGTTCACCATCTTCATGTGGTATGCGTCGACGGCGCGTCCGCCGCGGCTCACGGCAATATCGAGAGGCACCAGGGCGGCGCGCGTGCCAAGGCGGCCTTCCACGGCGCTGCTGCGGTCTTCCGAAATCACGCCCATCAGCTCGCGCGACGAAGAGATCTTGAAAGACGTATTTGTATTCGCCAGCAGCGTGAGCACTTCGGAGCGCGCAAACGGCAGGCTGGTCGGGCCAACGGCGAGGAAACGGTGACCAAACGCGTAAATGCGGTCGCCGTCGATGGCCGTCACGGTGCCGTCGGCGCCCGCGCTCATATCGCCGGTCATGAGCTGGACGCTGATCATGGATCCAGGCTGAATCTTCGACGGATCGCCGAGCGTGTCGCCGGGTGCGCCTCCGGTGGAGATGCCTTGCCTTGGTTCGAGGCCGAGCCGCCGCAACTGCGGGGCGAACTGTTCCACTGCCGCGGCGCTGAAGCCGCTGAACGAGAGCGGCGTCGAGACTTCCTGAAGCCGCCCGTCTCCGGAGCCCGATGCCGGAGCCGGGAGCAGTTCGCCTCTGGCCAGCCCGGCCAGTCGCGCCGGCGGTTCGGCGGCATCGACGCGCAGCATTTCTTCAACAGGCCGGATGCCGGCGATGGGATCTTTCGCAAACGGATACGCCAGGGCAACGGCGCCGATCAGCTTCCCTTCTATATAGACGGGACTGCCGCTCATCCCCTGCATGACGCCGGTGTGTTCCAGCGGGCCGCCGGACAGGCGAGCCAGAATAATCGACTGCCGGGGGCCGGTATTTTCCAGAACGCCGAGGATTTCGACCTGAAACTCCTCGATTTTATCGCCCTGAAAAACCGTCCTGCCCACTCCGTGCATTCCGGCCCGGACGTCGCGCAGCGGCATCACATTAAGCGCTGCCGCGGCATTTCCCGCAGCCCAAAGTGCCGCTGCCGCCAGCCAGACAGCGGGATGGGCGGGCATCCGGGAAAACGTCCGGGCAATTCGCTTCACAGCTCCAGTGTAATGCGGTACTGGAGCCATGAACGGCAGGGACGGCGGTACGGACGGGACGGACGGGGCCAATCTGCGGTACGCTGTGGAAGGTAGCGATGTCATTAGGAAAAATCCTAAAGCCTGGGGGTCCCGAGCGCGGTCCATCGGTGCGCTTGACATTGCACCCGATCAATCAACTGCCTGAGGAGCCAGCACCGGCGCCCGAACCGGCCACAGAGAGGCGCGGCGGCGCGAAACCGCGCGCGGTGCTGCGCTTTGTTCTCCTGACCTGCGGTTTTTTCCTGGTGGCCCTCGCCTTGCAGCTTGCCGCCGGAGCTTACACGGCCGAACTCGGCGGGTATCCGGACGAACCGGCGCATTTCACCACGGGACTGATGATCCACGACTATCTGGCCGGGCATTTCAGCCAGCCGGCGATGCGATTTGCAGAGGATTTTTACCTGCATTATCCGAAGGTGGCGCTGCTTCACTGGCCGCCCGTTTTTTACCTTGCCGAAGCGCTCTGGTTGTTGTTGTTTCCCGTCTCAAAAGCTTCGGTTCTGGTTTTGATCGCACTCTACACGAGCCTGTGCTCGGCGATCCTTGCGACCTGGATCGCCCGGCGATCCTCACTGCTGGCCGGATGCCTTACGGCCGCCCTGTTTGTGCTGACGCCCGAGGTTCAGCGCCACACCGATATGGTGATGGTGGAGATGCTGCTGACGCTGACGGGCCTGCTCGCGGCAGTCTCCTTCGGAAGATTCCTGGAGACCGGAAACTGGCGGTACTCGTGTCTGTTTGGAGTATTCGCTTCGCTGGCGATTCTGACGAAGGGGAACGCCTGGGCGCTGGCGCTGCTGCCGCTGCTGGCCGTCCTCATCTCAGGACGCTTCCGGTTACTGCGGACCGTGGCCTTCTGGCTTCCCGTCGGCGTCGTGGGGTTGATGTGCGGGCCCTGGCAAATCCTGACGCTGCATGCTGCCTCCCAGGGCTGGTATGAATCGGGAATTCAATTCACCATGGAGGCGATTGTTGTGTTCGCCTCCGGCATCATGGCGGGCGTAAATCCGGTCGTATTTTTCGTGATGCTCGCCGGAATTGCCGCGACGATTGCGATCCCGAGGATTTCAGGAAAACCGGCCGATGGGGGACTGGTGGCGATGGTCTCTCTGATGATTTCCGTGTATGTGTTCCATTGCGTGGTACCCGCCGGGATGGACACGCGTTACATGATCCTCGGTTTGCCCGGACTGTTCGTATTCCTGCCGCCGGGTGTGTCGGCAATCTGCGGCTTCCTGCGCGCGCATCGCTTTACGTGGATCAGCCGTCCGCCGGTGGCGGCGGGCATCATCGGATTATTCTTCCTTGGCCAGACGTTCGTCGTCCCCGCCGAGAATTCATTTGGCTTCACGGAGGCCGCCGCGTGGCTGAGGTCCCAGGCGGAACTCCGGAACGCCGTGGTGCTGATCAGTTCGGCCGCCATGGGAGAAGGAATGATGGTGACGGAAGGCGCGCTGCATGAGACGCGGCCGGGGCATTATTTCCTGAGGGCTTCGAAAATGCTGGCGCGGCAGGACTGGTCGGGCAATGTGTACGAGGCCCGGTTCAAGTCCGCCGAAGCGGTGAAGAATGAGCTGGATCGGATTTCGGTCGGGTTGCTGGTTTTCGACTTTACGCGGGTGGGCTCAAAAGAAACAGAGGATTACCGAATGGTGCGGGACATGCTTGCGGCACATCCGGATGAATGGAGAATCGCCGGATCGTACGGTCCGGCCGGCGGCGACGTGAGGCCGGTGCGAATCTACCGGCGGAAGGGCGATCCGAAGCAGAACGGCAGGATTCGCGTGGATCTTTCGCAGACGCTGCAGCGTGTAGTGGAGCAAAAGTAGAGGACAAACGCCTCGATCCGCCGAACGGCGGCGGTTGCGGTCCAGGGGACGTATGGACGTGGAACGATGGTTGAAGACAAAGCGCGGAGACGTTTTAGAATCGAAAGCGTAGTAAATTTATGACGCCAATTGTCACCGGAACGCCCGAAACCACGAAGGCATCGGCTGCATTTAACTGGCCGATCATCGGCTGGATATCCCTGTTGCTCGTGGCTGGTTATGGCCCTGTGCTCGTCCGTCTGGTCGAAAACTGGAACATTGACCCCGATATGGGTCACGCGTTTTTTGTGCCGATTATCGCCGGATACATCGCGTGGAAGGAAGCGCCGCGCATCGTCGGAGTGCCGGCAAAGGCAAACTGGTGGGGCCTTGCGGTCATGCTCTGGGGAGCGTTGCAATATTACATCGGCACGCTGGGCGTCGAACTGTTCCTGACGCGGACGTCGCTGGTGATCTCGGTGATCGGCACAGTGCTGCTGATCGGCGGGACGCGATATCTGAAGGTGTTTGCCTTCCCGCTGTTTTTGCTTTTCTTCATGGTGCCGATTCCCGCCGTGATTTATAACCAGGTCACGTTTCCGCTGCAGCTGATTGCCAGCCGGGCAGCTGAAGGCGCGATTACGCTGCTGCAGATTCCGGTGATCCGGGAAGGCAACGTGCTGGAACTGGCGTCGCAGAAACTGAACGTCGTGGAGGCATGCAGCGGCATCCGCTCGCTGCTGACGCTGACCTTCCTTTCTCTCGTTTACGGTTATTTCTTTGAGACCCGGCTCTGGCTGCGCGGGGTGCTGTTTTTCTCGACGATTCCGATTGCGATTGTCGCCAACGCAGGCCGTGTTGCGCTGACCGGCGTAGTATCCGAGTTCCGCGCCGATTTGGCCGAAGGAACGTTCCACGAGGCCCAGGGATGGGTGATCTTCATGGTGGCGCTTTGTATTCTGGTGGTCCTGCATCAGGCGATACTACGCGTGCTTCGTTTGACCGAAAGGGTGCAACACGCATGAGTGAGACGACGGCAAACAAGCCTCTTTGGGGCAACCGAGCGCTGCAGATCGCCACGGCGGTCCTGGTGATTCAGGGCGCGCTGTTCTATTCGGCGTCGCGCGGCCAGTTGACGCCGAAGGCCGCTCCCCTCTCCGGCTTTCCCGCTCAGGTGGGCAACTGGCATCTGCTCCAGGAAGGCAGCATCGACAAAGAAACGCTGGATGTGTTGCGCGCCGACGATGTCCTGACGCGCACCTACGTATCGGGCGGCACAGGCGCCAATTTGTTCGTGGCGTACTTCAGTTCGCAGCGCACGGGGCAATCGCCGCACTCGCCGAAGAATTGTCTGCCGGGCTCGGGATGGCAGCCGTCGGAAAGCGGCAAGGTGGATGTGGCGGTGGCGGGCGGCGAGCCCATCCGCATCAACAAATATATTGTGGCCCGCGGCGAGGAGCAGAGCGTGGTCCTTTACTGGTATCAGTCGCACGGCCGCGTCATCGCCGATGAATTCGCGGCGAAGTTTTACCTGGTGGCGGATTCCATCCGCACGCACCGCAGCGATACGTCGCTGGTGCGCGTGGTGGTGCCGGTGGTCCAGGGCAATTCGGAACTGGCGGTGGCGACCGGCCTGGAGTTCGCCAAAACCATGTATCCGGCGATCCGGGACTACCTGCCGCAGTAAGCCGCACGCCGGCGGGATTCCGCTTTCCCCCGCGGCGCGCACGGCCTGTTCGCATCGCAAACCGTATTAACATGAACGGCATGGGTAAGATCCGCGCCGTTCTGTGCATTCTGACGCTGCTTTGCGTGGGTTCGGTGCCGCTGGTGGCGCCGCTCGGCGCCGAAGAGCAGTTCGTCACGGGCACGCCGGCCATCCGCCATGCGCTCGCGAAACTGAATGTGCTCGGCAGCGTGCTCATGATCGGCGCGCATCCCGATGATGAAAGCAACGACCTGCTGGCGTACATTTCGCGCGGCCTGAAGACGAAAACCGGCTATCTTTCCCTGAACCGCGGCGAAGGCGGACAAAACCTGCTCGGCCAGGAACAAGGCCCCTTCCTCGGCTCGCTGCGGACGCAGGAGCTGCTTGCCGCACGGCGCGACGACGGCGGCGAACAGTACTTCACCCGGTCCATCGATTTCGGCTACACGGCATCGCTCGAAGAGACCCTGCGCTACTGGGGCCACGACAAGATCCTCGCCGACGTCGTCTGGGTCATTCGCCAGACGCAGCCCGACGTGGTGATTCTGAAATTCACCGGCACGGCGACCGACGGACACGGCAACCACCAGGCCGCCGGCATTCTCGGCAAAGAAGCGTACGAAGCTGCCGGCAACCCAGGCATGTTTCCCGAACAGCTGAAGTGGGTCAAACCGTGGCAGCCGCGCCGGCTGTTGCGCGCCGGATTTAACCCCGCGCCCGGGCCTCCCGGCACTCCGCCGGCAGCCGCGGCGCAGCCTGCCCCTGCAACCGGAACCGCAGCAACCGGAGCCGGAGCAACCGGAGCCGCAGCAGCGGGAGCAGGACGCGGCGGCCGGGGCGGGCAGGCTGCCGCCGGAGCCGCCGGAACTCCCGCGCGGCAGGGTGGCGGGCGTGCCGCCGATCCCTTTCCCGAACAGCCAACGTTTACCGTGGACTCCGGCCAGTTCGATCCCATCTTCGGCCGCTCTTACCGCGAGATCGGCTCCATCAGCCGCAGCGAACACCGCAGCCAGGCGCAGGGTGCCACGTTGCCGTACGGCACGGGGCTGAACACTCTCGCCTTCATCGAAGGACTTCAGCCGCACAACAGCGTGCTCGACGGCATCGACGTCACGTGGAAGCGCGTCCCGGGCGGCGTGCGCGTCGGCGAGATTCTGGCGAAGGCCGCAGCCGAGTTCGACGACCGGCATCCCGAGCGCACGGTCCCGGCGCTGCTCGAAGCGCGCAAGGCCGTAGCCGACATGGCCCGCGACGGCCAGCAGTGGGGCATCTGGAAACTCGAGGAACTCGACGAAGCGATTGCACTCTGCGCCGGCATCCACGTGGAAGCGGCGGCCGATGCACCGGCCTACGTGCCCGGCGCAACGGCGAAGATCAACGTGATTGCGCTCAACCGCTCCACCCTGCCGGTGACGCTTTCGAACGTGAAGCTGACGGGCTGGGGCGATGCCGATGCGCCCGTGAAGAACAAGCCGCTGGCGAACAACCGGCAGGACTCCACGCCGATGACGATGAAGGTCCCGGCCGACCAGCCCTACACGCAGCCCTTCTGGCTGAGGGAACCGCACGACGGTTTCACCTACACGATTTCCGATCAGACGCTGATCGGCCGCGCCGACGTGGTGCCGGAAGTGACCGCGAAGTTCAGCTTCGTTGTCGGCGAACTGCCGTTCACTCTCACGCGCCCGCTGCATTACCGCTATGCCGATCCGGCGATGGGCGAAGTTATCCGGCCCGTGGTGGTGCAGTCGCCGGTCGCCATCGAGGTGCCGGTGCAGAACATGATCTTCCCGCTGGGAACGCCGCGCGAGGTAAGCGTCACCGTCCGCGCGCTGGTGGCGAATCAGGCGGGCGAGGCGCGCTTCGAAGTGCCGCAGGGCTGGAAGGTTGCGCCGGCCACCGCGCCGTTCACGCTGAAGGAAGCGGGCGCGGTGCAGGAACTGAAGTACCGCGTGACGCCGCCCGCCGCCGCGCAGACCGGCCAGTTCCGCGCCGTCGCGCGACTGACTGGCGATGGCGCCGGCAACAAAGAAGTTGCCACCGGCATGACGGTCATTCAATACCAGCATGTGCCCGCTCAAACCATCCAGATTCCGGCGGGAGGCAGGCTGTCGGCTGTTTCGGTGAAGACGCTGGCCAAACGCATCGGCTACGTGATGGGCTCCACCGACGAAGAACCGGAAGCGCTGCGGCAGATGGGCGTGCAGGTGGAACTCCTCGACGAGAAAGATCTGAAGTCCGGCAACCTCGCGCAGTACGAGGCGATCATCACCGGCTTGCGCGCCTTTGCCGTCCGCGCCGATCTGCGGGCCAACCGCCAGCATCTGCTCGACTACGTGCAGGCCGGCGGCACCCTGATCGTGCAGTACAACCGCAACACCGACCGCCGCATGAGCCCCGCCGTTTCCGAAGCGCTGGATCATCTGGGGCCGTATCCGTTTACCTTCGGCGACAACGACGCGCGAGTGACCGACGAAGAGGCACCGGTGAAGTTCCTCGCGCCCGATTCGCCGCTGCTGAACACGCCGAATAAAATCACCCAGGCCGATTTCGAAGGCTGGGTCCAGGAACGCGGCCTTTACTTCGCCACCAAATGGGACGCGCACTACCAGACGGTGCTGGAGTCGCACGATAAGGGCGATAAGGACCAGGCCGGCGGTCTGCTGTACACGCGACTGGGCAAGGGCGCGTATATCTTCACCGGGTACGCATGGAATCGGCAGTTGCCGGCCGGCGTGCCGGGTGCATACCGGATCCTCGCCAATCTCATCAGCGCGGGCAAAGCCGCGAAATAGAGGCGGCATGAGTTCGCTGCCGAAGGCTTTCACCGTTGCGATGCTGCTGGTGTCGGCAGCAGCCGCACAAACCACGTACACGATTGCGACCGCGGCCGGCGGCGCGCCGTGTTGCGCATCCGGTTTCGGCGGGCCGGCCACGCAGGCGTATCTCGGCAACCCGTCCGCTGTGGCGGCGGACGGCGCCGGACACGTGTACGTGGTGGCATCCGGCATTGCCGAAGTGCTGCCGGGCGGCGTAATCGTGGCCGTCAGCCTTCCGGCCGGCACCCTGCAGGAATCGCTGAACGAGACCATACAGGCCGTTGGCACCGACGCTTCCGGCAACCTCTACATCGGCGGCAGCCTCGGCACGCTCGCCGTGCTCTCCTCAAGCGGTAAAGTGACGAAGCCGGCAAAGGCCGCCGCCGGAATTCGCGGACTCGCCGTCAGCGCAGCCGGCGACATCTTTCTTTCCAACTCGCAAACGGGCGTGACCAAAGTTGCGCCGGACGGCACGACGTCATCCGTCTATCCCAGCGATTTCGCCGGCAAGCAGGCGCGCGGGCTCGCGGTGGATGCCGGCGGCAATCTGTACGTGGCCGATGCGGTGCTCAACCAGATCATCCGCGTGGACAGCAGCGGCAAGTCCACCGTGATGGCCGGCGCCGGCGGTGCGGGCACGTACTCGGGCGATGGAGGCCTGGCGACGAAGGCCGGTCTGAAAGCTCCCGTGGGTGTTGCGGTGGATTCGGGCAACAACATCTTCATCGCCGATTCCGGCAACAACCGCGTGCGGCGCGTCGATCCGGCCGGCACCATCACCACAGTCGCGGGCAGCGGCGCGGCAACGGTTTCCGGCGACAACGGCCCGGCGAGCGCGGCGGGCCTGAACAATCCGGCCGGCATCGCGCTGGGCGTGGCGGGCATCATTTACGTGGCCGAACCGGCCAACAACATTGTGCGCGCGCTCACGCCCGTTCCCGCGGCGGGCGCGCCATCGATCAAATCCGGCGGCGTGGTGCCGATCTTCAGCTCTTCCACCACCATCGAGGCCGGCTCGTGGATTTCCATTTACGGCAGCAATCTCGCCACCGGAACGGCGACGTGGAACGGAGACTTCCCCACTTCGCTCGGCGGCACGCAGGTGAGCATCGACGGCAAACCGGCTTACCTGTGGCTCGTCAGCCCGACACAACTGAACGCCCAGGCGCCGGACGGCGCCGGCCTCGGCGCGGTGGAAGTCGTGGTAACAACACCAACGGGAGTCGCCGCCTCGACGGTGACGCTCGGCCAGTTCGGCCCCTCGTTCTGCCTGCTCGACGGCAGGCATGTCACCGGCATCATCCTGCGCGCCGATGGCTCGGGCGCATACGGCGGTGGCGGGTACGACATTATCGGGCCCACGGGAAAGTCGCTCGGCTACGCGACGGTTGCGGCGCGCGCGGGCGATATCGTGGAACTGTTCGGCACCGGCTTCGGCCCCACCTCACCGGCTGTTCCGGCGGGCCAGGCTTATTCCGGCGCGGCGGCAACAATCAATCCGGTGACGCTGCTGATCAACAACGTCAGCGTGAAGCCGGCCTTCGCCGGTGTCTCGGGCGCGGGGCTCGATCAGATCAATTTCGTGGTTCCCGCCGGACTCGGCGCGGGCGACGTTCCGCTGCTGGCCACGACGGGCGGCGCGCAGACGCAGACGGGCATCGTCATCTCGCTGCAGTAGGCTGTCGCTTCTGCAGGCTGTCGCTTCAGCAGGCTGTCACTGGGGCAGGCTTGGCTTGCGGGAAGCCATCAGGCAAACTCAGAGTGTGCACAATGCAGACGTCTCGAACCGCCCGGTCGCACTGATCACGGGCGCCTCCAGCGGACTCGGCTCCGTTTTCGCCCGCAAGCTCGCCGCACGCGGCTACGATCTGATGCTTGTGGCGCGCCGTGAAGAGCGCCTGCGCGCGCTGGCCGCCGAGCTGAACTGCCGTTCTGAAATCCTTGTGGCCGATCTTTCCACCGACGACGGCGTCGCCAGCGTGGAACGCGCCATCGCCCGCTGCGAGCGCCTCGAACTGCTGGTCAACAACGCCGGCTTCGGCACCATGGGCCGCTTCTGGGAAGCCGACATCGACGGCCAGGTCGGCATGCAGAAGGTACACATCCTCGCGATGATGCGCCTCGCGCACGCCGCGCTGCGCGTGCTGGTGCCGAAGGGAAGCAACCCGGCCCGGCACAGCGGCATCATCAACGTCGCGTCGGTGGCTGCGTTCGGACAGAGCCCCGGCAACACCGGTTACTGCGCCGCCAAGGCCTGGATCGTCAGCTTCACCGAAGGTCTCGACATGGAACTGCGCGGCATCGGCTCGAAGATTCGCGTGCAGGCGCTGTGCCCCGGCTTCACGCTCACCGAGTTTCATGAAGTCATCGGCGTCGACCGCGGCATGATCCCGGGCTGGCTCTGGCTCAAGGCAGAGGACGTGGTGGAAGATTCGCTCGTCGCCATGGAGACCAGCGGAAAGGTCGCCGTGATTCCCGGCTGGCAATACAAGATCGCCACCTTCCTGATGAAGCACCTGCCGCACGAACTCAAGCGGCACACCGGCCGGCCCGGAGGAAAACGCGTCTGACCCGCCCCGCCGCATTTCCCGCCGGCGCTCTGATCGAGTGCGTGCCCAATTTCTCCGAAGGCCGCGACGCCGCGGTCATCGCGGAACTGGCCCGCGCGGCCGCATCGGTGCCTGGTGCGGCGCTGCTCGACCAAACGTCGGATGCCGACCATAACCGCACCGTTCTCACGATCGCCGGACGCCCGGACGCGGTCGCCGAGGCCGCCCTCGCCGCCGTTCGCGTTGCCGTCGCCCGGATCGACATCACCCGGCACACCGGCGTGCATCCGCGGCTCGGCGCGGCGGACGTGATCCCGTTCGTTCCGGTGCGCGGCATCACGCTGGAGCAGTGCGCGGAACTGGCGCGCGGCTTCGGACAGCGGCTCTGGGATGAACTTCGCGTGCCGGTGTATTTGTACGAAGCCGCGGCACGGCGTCCGGAATGCGCGCGCCTCGAAAACGTGCGTAAGCTGGCGGCGGCGGGCAGCCTCGCGCCCGATATCGGCAATGCCCGCCATCCCTCGGCGGGTGCCAGCGTGGTGGGGGCGCGAAAGTTTCTGGTGGCCTGGAACATCAATCTGGAATCGCGCGATGTGGCGGCGGCGAGGGAGATCGCGCGCGCCATCCGCGAATCGTCCGGCGGGCTGCCGGCCGTCAAGGCGCTGGGCTTTGCGCTCGAATCGCGCGGCGAGGTGCAGGTTTCCATCAATCTGGTGGACTTCGAAAAGACGCCGCTGCACGTGGTTTTTCACGCGGTGGAACGCGAATGCCGGGGGCGCGGCATCGGCGTTGCCGGCAGCGAACTGATCGGCATGATCCCGGCGGCGGCGCTGCGGGCTTCCGACGGGCATGACCTGCGTTGGCTCAACCTGCGGCCGGACCTTGTGCTGGAGAATCGCCTCGCCAGCCTCCACACACCCGCATAAGCCTGAAGTTATACTCCCCTAAACCGATTGCATAGTTCCGCCGATAACCCTGCTGAGTGGAAAGTCGACGCAACTCGCGGCCGGATGACCGCCCGCAGAATGAGCCCGGTCTGCCGCTGCTGGTTGGGCTGCTCATTGCCGCAACGGCGTGGCAGGCGCCGCACGCCGTCGGTGCCGCGTTCGGCCAGAGCCTGAGCGTCAGTGCGCAACTGGCGGCAGCGGCAGTGCTGACAGCCGTGATGGGCGTGGCCGCGTGGGCAGTGTGGCGGCGGACGGCGGAAGGCGGAGAAAAAACTGCGCCCGTGTCGGAAATCCGCAATCGCGGAGCGGGCAGCGCCGCAGTCGGCCTGCGCGAACTCCTGCCGGAGGCCGATTATCAGCGACTGCTGGCAAACCTCGATTCCAGTGCCGCCACCGATCCGTTCCTCCGGGCGTTCGATACAAGCTCCAGCTCTCCGGCCAGCTCCGAAGACGCCGATCTGGTGAGCCACGTTCTGCGCAACGCGGCGATGTGCGTCACGATACTGAACCGCGAGGGCATCATCGTTTCGGCCAACCAGAAACTGGCCGATGCCACCGGCTACAGCATTGCGGAACTGATCGGGCGGCCCGTGCGCTCGCTGGCCGCGGAAGGCCACGCCGAGGGCATGAGTGTGGCGATCCGGAAGGTCGGAGCAGGCCGCATCGAAAGTTACCGGGCCGAGCGGCGGCTTCTCCGGAAGGACGGTTCCGCGGTGTGGTTTCGCTCCTGTGTGACTCGTTTGGGCGAGTCCGGGAGCCCGAACGACAGTGAAGGGACGCACATCCTTGTACTCAGCGAGGACATCACCGCCGAGGTGGCGGCGCGCGAAGGTCTGGCATGGCAGATCGACCACGATCCGCTGACCGGACTGCCGAACCGGAAGAAGCTCGTGGAAGCGCTGGAAGCGTTCACCGCGCTGGCGAAGCGCGACGGCGGGCAGGTTGCCCTGATTTGCCTCGATCTGAACGGATTCAAGCTGATTAATGACACGCTGGGCCATGCCGCCGGCGATATGCTGCTGAAGCAGGTGGCCGACCGCCTCCGCGCAGGCGTCGGGGAAAGCGAGTTTCTGGCCCGGATCGGAGGCGACAAGTTCGCGGCGATCACGCGCGGCCCGCAGGGGGCCGCCAGTGCGGAACAATGCGCCGGGCGGCTCACCGCGATCTTTTCCAGGCCCTTCTGCGTCCTGTCGAGTGAGCTGAACATTTCCGCAAGCCTCGGCATCTGCCTGTATCCCTCCGATGGGCTCGACGCCGGCGAGATGATTCAGGGGGCGGATGTGGCGGTGTCCAATGCCCGGCGGTCCGGCCCCAACCGCTTCAGCTTTTACTCGCCGCAGCTGAAAGACGAGGCCTGCGAACGTCTGCTGCTGGGCAGTCGCCTGCGTGTCGCGCTGGAAAACAGAGAATTCTACGTGGATTTCCAGCCCCAGTACGCCATGGCAGGAAACCGCCTCGTGGGGTTTGAAGCACTCTGCCGCTGGCGGAGCCCCACGCTGGGTGAGATCTCGCCGGCGCGCTTCGTCCCCGCGGCCGAGGAAAACGGCATGATTCTCGAAATTGGCCGCTTCGTCCTCCGGGAAGCGTGCCGGTGCGTTGCCTCGTGGCAGACCGGACCGGCGCCGATTCGCGTCGCCGTCAATGTTTCGGCGGTGCAATTCACCGCCCGCGATTTTGTCGAAACGGTGCTCTCCATCGTGAGAGAGAACGGAATCGACCCCGGCCTGCTCGAACTGGAACTCACCGAAAGCACGCTGGTCCGCGATCGCGAGGAAAGCGCGCGGAAGATGGAAGAACTGCGCTCGTTCGGAATCCGCATTGCCATCGACGACTTCGGGACCGGATACTCCTCGCTCAGTTATCTGCAAAGCATGCCGGTCGACGCCCTCAAGGTTGACCGTACGTTTACCGCGCGACTGGGCTCGGCGGGCGCCGAAAACACGACCGCCGAGACCATGGTCCGCGCCATTATCGCCATGGCGCGCGCACTTGGCCTCCACATCGTCACCGAAGGCGTGGAAACCGAAGCACAGGCCGAGATTCTCCGGCAACTCGGTACCGATGACGCGCAGGGCTATCTCTACGGCCGCCCCGAAACGCCGGAAGCTGCCGCCGCGCGTGTGCGGCGCGAGGCCCTGGCGGCTCGGGAAACAATCGACCTGAGCGCTCTGGCCGGCGCGCTCGGCGAACCTGCCCCGCAAACGGCCGACACGTCGGCCCGTCTGCCGGATTCAGCGACAGATTCCGCGCTTTCCCGCGCTTCCCCAGGCCCGCCCGCGTCCTTCACGCTAGACTGAAAGCTGGTGCTGGTCTCCATCACTCCGCAGTCTCCGCAAAGGCCCAAATGGCTGCGCGCGCCCGCGCCCGTGGGCCCGAATTACCGTGAGCTGAAGGAACTGATCACCGACCTCAGGCTGCACACGGTCTGCGAAAGCGCGGCCTGCCCCAACCTCGGCGAATGCTGGAACCGGCGCACCGCCACCTTCATGATCCTCGGCAACGTCTGCACGCGGCGCTGCGGGTTTTGCGCGGTGCAGAAGGGCGCGCCGCTCGCCGTCGACCCCGATGAGCCCCGCCGCGTGGCAGAGGCCGTGGCCGCCATGGGCCTGCGTTACGCCGTCGTGACCAGCGTCAATCGCGACGACCGAAAAGATGGAGGCGCCGAGCTCTTCGCCCGGACTATCGAGGCCATCCGCGCGCGCATTCCCGGCTGCCGCGTCGAAGTCCTCGTGCCGGATTTCCAGGGCAGCCGCGATGCCATGAAGATCGTCATGGACGCCCGGCCGGACGTGCTGAACCATAACACCGAAACGGTGCCGCGCCTTTACCGCCAGGTCCGGCTCGGCGCGCGCTACGAGCGTTCGCTCGAAATGCTGCGCTACGCCAAGGAACTCGCTCCCGCCACGCCCGTGAAATCCGGGCTCATGCTGGGGCTTGGCGAAACCGAAGAGGAAGTCCTGCAGGTGATGCAGGATCTGAAGATGCACCGGGTCGACATCCTGACCCTCGGCCAGTACCTGCGTCCCTCGCCGAAGCACTTGCCGATCGTGCGCTACGTCGCTCCCGAGGAGTTCGACGCCCTGCGCGAGGCCGGCCGCCGGATGGGCTTCGCCCACGTGGAAGCGGGCCCGCTGGTGAGAAGTTCCTATCATGCCGACGATTCGCATGAAGCAGCCCTTCAATAGACTCCTGCTTCTCGCCGCCGCCGGCGCCCTCCTGCTCACCGTGTGGCCAGCCAGCCGGACGGTCAGTGCGGCCCCGGGCGGCGCCACCTTCGACTACTATGTGCTCAGCCTCTCCTGGGCGCCCGACTTCTGCGCCGCGCCCGGATACAAAGACCCCCGCGAGTGCGCTCCCGGACGCCGTCTCGGCTTCATCGTCCACGGACTCTGGCCCCAGGCAGAAACCGGCCGTGCGCCGGAAAACTGCGGCGGCTCGCCGGTTTCCGCCGCGCTCGTCGCCAGCATGCTGAACTACATTCCCTCCGAGAGCCTGATTCAGCATGAATGGGCCACGCACGGCACCTGCACCGGGCTCAGCGCCGTCGATTATTTTTCACTCGTTCGCGAGGCCCGGAACCGGCTGAGCGTGCCCGCGGATCTGCTGCGCGGCAGCCCGAACGCCACCGGCCGGTCCGCCTCCGGACAGACCGGCTTCGGTGAAGACCGCACCATGACGCCGGATCAGCTGGCCTCCGAATTCGCCGCCGCTAACCGCGCCTTCCCCGCGGCGGCATTTCGCGTGACCTGCACGCGCGGCGAACTGCAGGAGGTGCGGGTCTGTTTCAACAAGGACCTTTCGCCGCGCGCCTGCTCGGTCAGCGTCGGCGCGGCGTGCTCCGCGCCCGGCATTCTGGTTCGCGCCCCGCGCTGAACCGCGGCCGGCTCATTTCACCGGTCCGGATTGCGGCTATCATTTGAGCATGCGCAACTGGTTCCTGCACTGGATTCTGAGCGGCCTCGCGTTGCTGGTGGTGGCCAGAATTCTGCCGGGCATCCGCGTGGACGGTTTCGGCTCCGCGCTGATCGCCGCCGCCGTAATCGGTCTGGTTGGCGCCACCGTGGGTCTGATCCTCAAGGTGGTGCTGCTGCCCTTCATCATCCTCTCGCTCGGGATCGTGTACTTCATCATCAACGGCGCCATGCTGATGCTCGCGTCCTCGCTCGTCCCCGGCTTTCGCGTGGACGGTCTGATGACCGCGATCCTCGGATCGATTCTGCTGACCGTGGTGGACTACGCACTGAACCGGCTCGTCGGCTGACGCTACAGGTTCCGCTTCAGGAACGAAATAATCTGATATCCAACAATGAACTTGAACGGCGATTCGCCCAGCGTGTAATGCCCGCACGGCAGCACCACCAGCTTGTGATTCACCGCGCGCCTCTTCAGGTTCTCGATCACCTGCTCGGACAGCTCCGGCAGAAACGTTGTGTCATACGTCGTATAGAGAAAGAACGACCGTTTCTTCAGCGAGGCGAAGCGATCCATGTAATGCGCCGGGCTGATCGCGGCCCACGCGGCGCGAAGACGCGGCAGATCGATGTTCCCGTCAAGCCCCGTCCGGATGTGCTTCGTCGAAAGGCCCGTCCACACCACGTCGGCGAAGTACGTCGAGCAGTGGTTGAAGACGTTCACTTTGATGCGCGGATCGTGCGCCGTCGCCAGAAACGCGTAACAGGAGCCGAGGCTTGTGCCGACGATGCCCAGATCCGTGTAGCCCTGGTGCTCCAGCCAGTCGAAGCAGGAGCGCACGTCGATGACCGCCTGCCGCGTGGCATCCAGCGTTCGCGCAATGTTCGATGACACGGCGTAATCGGCGCGCGTCAGTTCGGGCGGCATGCGGCGGTCGTGATACGGCAGGCTGATCCGCACGGCCGAAATGCCGAGCTTCGCGATCCCCTCGCACAGCGCCACGTGCTGGTTCGGGCTGGAGTTCCAGTGCGGCAGCACCACCACCGCTTTGTTGCCGCGCCGGAACCGCGGATTGCCCGGGAAGTACCGCGCATGCACCGTGTTGTTCGGCGCATACGGCGAATGCACGGCGGAGGCGAAGCGGAGATGATTTTCGTGAAAGTGAAACTCGCGCGGCTTGCGGTAGGCGAAGAAATCGTCGCTGTGTTCGAGCGCGTAGCGATTGAGCTCCAGAATGCGTGTTTCCGGATCCTTCGCGTCCGACTGAAAAGGCCACTGCGAAGTCCATTCAACGCCCCAGTCGAAAGGGCGCACCACGCGGTCGGTGGATTTGGTGGCGAGTTTGAACTCCCACTCGTTGATGCGGCGCTCGTACCAGGTTCGGACCATGGAAATTCCAGGTTAGCAGAAGCCTGTGAAGAACCAATGAAAAGCGGAATGGCTTCAGCCCGTGATCAACGAAGAAACCGCTCATCCACTTTGACGCGCGCCGTCTTTTTCACCCGCGGGCGATTCAGATACTCCACGAAAGGCGTCATTGCTTCGAGCCGGGTGACGATTTCGGGCAGCAGCCCCGGCGTGGCGGCGACGGCCGCGTCGAGCTCAGTGTAGAGGATGAAACGTTTGTGCTTCACGAGGTCCGCGGCATTGCCGCCGGCATCGAAGCCCTTCGGGATTCGCGTGAGAGATTCGCCTTTGAGTTCGCCGAGCAGGCGGCGGATCTTGGGCTTATCGTAGGTGGCGCGAAACTCGCCGGGCGCGGCGGCGATCATGGTGCGCACGGCGAGCAGCGTATCCGGCTCCGGCGAATAGAGACCGCCGGCGATCTCAACAGAAGTGCCGGAGATGCCGAAATAGAAGGCCGAACCGGCGTTTTTCGGCAGACCGTTGCGCCAGAGCAGCGCCCCGATGTGGTCCTTATACGGCGTCTTGTCGTTCGAAAAGCGCGTATCGCGGTAGATGCGGTACAAACACTTCGACGGCTCGCCCACATATTGCGGCGCGAAGGCCATCATCTTCCGGTGGACCTGGCTGATCAGTTCCAGCATGGGCAGGCGGAGCGTGCGCTCGAAGATTTCCTTGCGCGGCTGAAACCAGTCACGGCTGTTATTCTTTTTCAGATCGCGAAGAAAACCGAGCGCTTCGGGCGAAAAACCGGGGAATCCTTTACTGGCGGCCATATGGTGCGAGGCGAGTATAACACTGGCGACTGAGATAATCGGAGCGATGATCCAGCCAGCCGAAACGTACCAGCGCCTCGCCGCGCTGCCCGGCGTTACTGCCTCGCGCGACGAACCGATGAGCCGGCACACGCGCTTCGGCATCGGCGGACCTGCCGACATTCTGGTGGAAGCAGCCAGCGCCGAAGCCTTCACCGAAGCGCTCTCGATCGCGCGGGCAAGCGGGCTCCCGTTGGTGGTGGTGGGCGACGGCACCAACCTGATCGTCTCCGATGCAGGATTCCGCGGCGTGGTGCTGCGGCTGCGCTGCGCCGACATCAGCGCGACCGGCACGCGCGTGACCGTGGAAAGCGGCGCGCGGCTGCAGTCACTGGTGGACTTCACCGTCGCTCACGGCCTGAAGGGGCTGGAGACGATGACCGGAATTCCGGGCTCGGTGGGCGCTGCGATTTACGGCAATGCGGGCGCATACGGGCATTCCATCATGGAGCGCATCGGGAAGGTTTGGTTTCATGACGGCGGCGCGCTGCGGGCCTTCAGCAACGGCGAGTGCGAATTCCGTTATCGCGAGAGCATCTTCAAGCGGCACAAGGACTGGATCGTGCTGCGGGCCGAACTGCAGATGGAGACCGGCGATGCGGCGGCGCTCAGCGAGGCGTCCGCGAAAATTCTGGAGATCCGCAACAGGAAGTATCCGCCGACGATGAAGTGCGCGGGCAGCATCTTCAAGAACCTGCTGCTGAGCGAGTTGCCCGAGCACGTGGCCCGCATGCTGCCGCCGAACGTGATCATCGAAGGCAAAGTACCGTCGGCGTGGTTCCTCGAACAGGTGGATGCGAAGGGCATGCGGCTGGGAGACATTCAGGTGGCGACGTATCACGCCAATCTGATCTACAACGACGGCGCGGGCACGGCCGGCGAACTCGTCGAAGTGATCGCAACGCTGAAGGCGCGAGTGCTGGAGAAGTTCGGCATCGGCATTGAAGAAGAGGTCCAGTATGTTGGCTTCCCGGGTTAAACTCGCGCTCGTTTTTGCTGTGGCAGCGTCGGCGGCATGCGGCGCGGATCTGCCGGCGGCGGACGGACTGATCCGGCGGTTCATCGACGCGAGCGGCGGCATGGCTGCGTATGAGGCAGTGAGGACGCTCGCGATGGAGGGGACGGTCGAGATCGTGGGCCGCAACATTTCCGGCAGCGTGACGATGGCGCAGGAAGGACGGAAGACGTACACCGGGATGGAGCTCAGCGGCGTCGGCAAAATCGAGGAAGGCTTCGACGGCGAAACGGCGTGGCAGAGCAGCGAGCCGATGGGTACGCGGCTGCTGGACGGCGAGGAGAAGGCGCTGGCGCGGCGCGGCGCGAACCTGGCGATCTTCGCTTCGTGGCGCGACGAGTACACCTCGGCGGCGACGACGGGCAGCGAGGAGATCGATGGCCGGCCGGCATGGAAAGTGACGATGACGCCGAAAGAGGGCAGGCCGGAGAACTACTACTTCGACCGGGAGACCGGACTGCTGAGCGGCATCGGAGTGACGGTCGCGACTCCGCTCGGCGACATCGCCACGCGAGTGCTTATGGCGGACTACCGGGCGGCGGGCGGACTGAAGACGCCTTTCCGCGTCACGCAGGAGGCCTTCGGGCAAAGCATCCGGATGACGTTTTCCAAAGTGACGGTCAACGCACCAATCCCGGCGGGACGCTTCGATCTGCCGGCGGCGGTGAAGGCGCTGGCGGCGAAGCAGCAGTAACGCGGCTGCGAATCTTCGTCGATTACATTTCCTCGAGAAACGTCTTGAGGCGGAAGCTGCGGCTGGGATGGCGGAGTTTGCGTAGCGCCTTGGCTTCGATCTGGCGGATGCGTTCGCGCGTGACGGCGAAGTTCTGGCCGACCTCTTCGAGCGTGTGTTCGGAGCCGTCTTCGAGACCGAAGCGGAGGCGGATGATCTTTTCCTCGCGCGGCGAAAGGCTTTTGAGCACTTCGGCGGTCTGCTCGTTCAGGTTGAGATTGATGACCTGCTCGGAGGGCGAGGCGGTGGCCTGATCGATGATGAAGTCGCCGAGATGCGATTCGTCTTCTTCGCCAACGGGCGTTTCGAGCGAGATGGGCTCCTGCGCGACGCGCATCACGCGGCGGATTTTGTGAACCGGCAGTTCCATCCGTTCGGCGAGTTCCTCGTTGGTGGGTTCGCGGCCGAGTTCCTGCACCATGGTGCGGGACGTGCGGATGAGCTTGTTGATGGTCTCGATCATATGCACCGGAATGCGGATGGTGCGGGCCTGATCTGCAATGGCGCGGGTGATGGCCTGGCGGACCCACCAGGTGGCGTAGGTGGAGAACTTGTAGCCGCGGCGGTACTCGAATTTTTCCACGGCCTTCATGAGGCCGATGTTGCCTTCCTGAATGAGATCGAGGAACTGCAGGCCGCGGTTGTTGTAGCGCTTGGCGATGCTGACGACGAGGCGAAGATTGGCTTCGATGAGCTCCTGACGCGCGATTTCGGTTTCGCGGTCGGTGCGGTTCACCATGTCGAGCGCGCGGCGCAGTTCCGCGGCGGGCGAACCGAAGCGGCTCTCCATTTCGCTGAGCGATTCGGCGAGAGCGCGCTGCTCGCGGCGCAGTTCCCGCAGGTGTTCGGCGGGGCCGGAGGCGGCGGCTTCGAGCGCGCGCTGGTTGCGGGCGATCTTCTGCTCAACGGGGCGGATCTGTTCCACCGTGCGGCGGAGGCCGCAGATGAGTTCCTTCACCGCCGAATGCTGCAGGGGCATGGTGCAGGCGATGCGCGAGATGGAGACGGCGAGGCGGCCGAGTTCCCAGCGCAGCTTGCGGTTCTGTTTGGGCTTGGACTGGCGCGGCACGGCGACGAGCTTCTGGCGAAGCTGGATGAATTTGCGGCGGAGGCGATCGAGTTCCTCGCAGCGCGCGATCATTTCGCCGGCGCCGGCTTCGTACATTTCGTCGGTGGGCAGCGGGTCGTTGAACTGGAGAATGTCGCGAACCGAGACGAGGCCGGCGCGAACGTCATCGCCGAGCCGGACGATGTCCTGGATGATGACCGGGCAGCGGGAGAGTGTGCGGCGCGTGCGGTTCTGGCCGAGTTCGATGCGGCGGGCGATGGCGATTTCGCCTTCGCGGTTCAGCAGCGGAACCGAACCCATTTCGCGCAGATAGAGGCGAACGGGGTCGTGGGTGCGATCGAAATTATCGCCTTCGAGGATGATGTCTTCGGCGTCTTCGAAGCGCTGGTCGGTCTTTTCGTCGAGAAGAGGTGCGTCGAGACTGAGTTCTTCGGCTTCGGAGGGAATCAGCTCGATGGTGTCGTCATCGAAGAGCGCAATAGAGCCATCCTTGCTCACCCTGGCAAGTGGATCGACGGCTTCAAACGTGTCTTCCGCCAACGTTGTTCCCCCGTTTCCGGCTGCTGATTGGACTTATTGTAGCAATTTCCGCGGCCATCCCGGATATAACTAGTGTTAACGGGAGGCACGGCGTTTCACGCATCGCGAGGGTGGCGGCCGGTGCGTAGTTTGTCGCGCAGCCTGAGCGGCGGCTCCCCGCGTTGCTGGTCGCGAGGGTCACGTCAGGCAACCTCCGAGAGCTGGCGGGCAAGCTCGAGCGCTTCCTGGAAGCGGCCTTCCCGTTCGGCGGCGCGGATGCGGGTCTTCAGATCGCGGAGAGTGGCTTCGCGATCTTCGCGGCGGAGGGCCGCGATGCAGGCAAGTCCGTTTTCGAGCGATGGTTCGGCGGAGCCTTCGGCTTCCAGCACGATGGCGGAGAGCTGGCGCTGCAGCGCTTCGGAGAGACGCTCGTGCAGGGAATTGAAAGAGATGGCATCGCCGGAGGCCTGCATCTGCAGGATGGCTTCGTAGATGGGCGCGGTGCGGGTCTGCATCCACGAATCGAAGGAGCGGAGTTCGGCGAGAAGCGGGTCGCGGGTTTCGGCGTCGCCGAGGAGAAGCGGGAGCAGGATGCGGTCGGTGGCGCGGGAGGGCTCGTTGCGGGGGGCGGGGGTGCGTTCGACGCGGTCGGCGGCGGCTTTGCGGAAGTGTTCGAGGACGAGGCCGGAATCGACGCCGAGGTATGACGCGAGATCGTTGGCAACAGCGACGCGTTCGAGCTTATCGTTGAGACCCTGGATGGCGGGCATGAGGAACTGGAAGGCATCGACGCGGCCCTGGGGTTCGCGCATGTTGAACTTGCCGCGGGCGCGGTCGGCGAGCCAGTAGAAATAGGTCTTAGCGGCGGTGACGCGCTGCTGATAGGCTTCGGCGCCGTGTTTGGCGCAGTACTCGTCGGGATCGAGACCGCCTTCGAGCGCTGCGTCTTTCAGTTCAACGATGCGGACACGGACGTTTTCATCGAGCAGGAGTTTGATGGAACGTTCGGCGGCGTTGGAGCCGGCGGCATCGGGATCGAAGTTGAGGTGCAGGTTCTGGGAGTGGCGCTTCATGGCGCGAATCTGCTCGATGGTCAGAGCTGTACCGCAGGTGGCGACGACTTCGGTGACGCCGGCCTGGGAGGCGCCGATGACGTCCATATAGCCTTCGACGAGGACGATGCGGTCCTGCTTCATGGCCGTCTCTTTGGCGCGGTTGAGGTTGTAAAGAACGTTGGACTTCTTATAGATCTTCGTTTCGGGCGAGTTGAGATATTTGGCGCGCTCGTCGGGATCGAGGGCGCGGCCGCCGAAGGCGATGACCTTTCCCGATTCGTTCTGGATGGGGAAGATGAGGCGGTTGCGGAAGCGGTCGTAGAAGGAGCCGTCGCGCTCGCTGCGGGCGACGAGGCCGGAGGTTTCGAGGACGTCGGGCTTGAAGCCGCGCTGTTCGAGGAGGCGGAGGAGGGCGCGGCCGGAGGAGTCGGCGAGGCCGATGAGGAACTTCTGGGCGGTGGCAGGGGTGACGTTGCGGCGGGCGATGTATTCGCGGACCTGCTGGGCGGCGGAGGTGTTGGCTGCGAGGTTGGCGCGGAAGTGTTCGAGCGCGATCTCATGCATTTCAAAGAGAGCGGCGCGCTGGCGGGTGTCTTCGTCGGAGGCGAAGGATTGTTTGGGGAGGGCGATGCCGTGCTGATCGGCGAGTTTGCGGAGGGCTTCCCAGAAGGTGAGGCCTTCGATCATCATGACGAAGTTGAAGACGTCGCCTTTGGCGTCGCAGCCGAAGCATTTGAAGAACTGGTGTTCGGCGTAGATGGAGAAGCTGGGGGTTTTCTCGTTATGAAAGGGGCAGAGGCCGGAATAGCGGTTGCCGAATTTGCGGAGGCGCACGTAGTCGGAGGCGACGCGGACGATGTCGACCTGGGCTTTGAGCTGCTGTGCGAAGTCCATCGGGAGGGTTTCTTCATTATCGCGCCGGTCGGGGCGGGCGGTGAGAAACTGGGAGACGTGGAAAGCGAACTGGAGATTTATCCGCTGATCGGCGAGGACGGGTTCGAGCGTCTGGTGGGGGCGTTTTACCGGCAGATACCGGGGGACGAACTGCTGGGGCCGATGTATCCGCCGGAGGATATGGCGGGGGCGGAGGAGAGGCTGCGCGATTTTCTGATCTACCGGTTCGGCGGGCCGCAGCGGTATCTGGAAAAGCGCGGGCATCCGGCGCTGCGGATGCGGCACTTTCCGTATCCGATCGGGCAGGCGGAGCGCGACCGGTGGATGGAGCTGATGAGCAGGGCGCTCGAGGAGACGAAGCTGCCGGCGGAAGTGGAGCACGTGCTGCGGGAGTTTCTGGGCGGCGTTGCAACGATGATGATCAACCGGATGGGGACGAACGCATAGACGGGACGGCGAATATAAATTTGCGGGCGGCGTGACCGTCGGGCTCGCGGACGGCTATGATCAAAAAATGATGCGTGGAACGAATTTCTTTCGGGCGACTCTGGTGCTCGCCGCGGCGGCGGGAGCGTTGTGGGGGGCCGATGCGCCCGGAGCGGGCAAGACGTGGACGCTGGCGATCGGGATCTCGAAATACCAGAATCTGCCGAAGGAGTTGTGGCTGCAGTATCCGGAGAAGGACGCGAAGACGTTTGCCGAGTTCGTGGCGAGTCCGCGGGGCGGCGGGGCGACGCCGCAACAGATCCGGATCCTGACGGACGAACAGGCGACGACGGCGAATATCCGGCAGGCATTCAAGACGTTCCTGAAAGACGTGGGCAAGGACGATACGGTGTATGTGCTGATCGCGGGGCACGGCACGGTGGATAACACGGGCGCGTATGTGCTGACTTACGACGCGGACCCGGGGAACCTGGGGGCGACGGCGCTGCCGATGAGCGATCTGCACAACTTAGTGGAAGACGAAGTGAGCCATGCGGGTCATGTGATTCTGCTGGCGGATGTGTGCCGCGCGGCGTCGATTGCGGGGCAGAAGACGACGACGCTGGCGAATCTGATCGAGAAGGTAGGCGAGACGTCGGGCGAGATGCTGGGGCTGATGGCGGCGCGGCCGAAGGAGGTGTCGTTCGAGAGTCCGGAGTACGGGGGCGGGCACGGAGCGTTCACGTGGTCGGTGCTGAAGGGGCTTGGGGGCGAGGCGGACACCGATCACGACGGCGTGGTGACGGCGGGGGAACTGATCGATTACGTGAGCAAGGATGTGGCGAAGGGGACCGGGGATAAGCAGCATCCGCGGGACTTCGGCAATATGGACAACGCGACGAAGCTGGCGGATTTGTCGAAGGCGGCGAGCTAAGGCCGACCGACTGGAGCCGTGCCAGCGGGTTTCGCCGGAACGAGATCAGTGGAGTTGAAACTGGCTTAGCTTGAAACTGGCTTAGCTTGAGCTTAAGACGGCCGTACTGAGGACGTTCTTGCCGTCCTTCCAGACCGTGTTCACACTCTGGCCCGCGTTGGAGAAAATGGCGACGGAACTGAGAGAGATAAAGGCGATCAGAAGGGTGTATTCGATCAGGTCCTGTCCCGATTCATCTTGTAGGAATTCTACGCACTTCTTCATACCCTCATGATGCCGCAGAGAGGCGGCAAACGCCAGCGCAAAAGTACCCGAATCGTGACCGAATTTGGTTATGGAACGCGGCGCTAACCAAAGGAAACCAGAAGAGTTAGCACCGGGGCTGTTAACGGCTGGCGGCGCAATGGATAGCAGCGGCCATGCAACTATTTTCGATCTGGTACCAGGACTTGCAAGCGCGCATGATCTGTGCATGAAACACTTATTTCGCAGTACCCTCCTTCATTTCCTGCGCGACGAACAGGGGCAGGATCTGATTGAATACACCCTGCTCATGGCGTTTATCGCGCTGGCATCGATGTCGATCATGGTGACGCTCAGCGGCAGCACGACGGGAATCTGGAAGAGCGCCAACAACCAGCTCAGCAACGCGGTCATTGCCGCGAGTTGAGAGTTGAGGCGCAAGATCGCGGCGGGCGACATTGCGACGATTTCCGTCCGGCGATGTTATGCTGGAGTCGCGAAAGCGCACGCCGTGGATCTGAACCTCGAACGACTCAAAAACGAAATCCTCGACTACCTGGCCAGCTCGGAGTTTGCGGTGTTCCGCAGCTTTTCGGGCGGACTGGAGGGGTTGTCGCTGATCACGTGGGATATTGACCGGTTCCCGGATTACCGGCAGTTTCTTGACGTGGCGACGAAGGTGGGCGTGAAGCTGATCCTGTTTGCGTCGCGCGAGATGAGCGAAGAAGAGATTCAGGAGCTGGTGGAAGAAGTGGAAGACGCCCACCTGACGCGCGAGGAGCGGCGCGAGGTGGACCGGCGCATCAAGGACGCGCAGCGGCATGTGGGGTCGACGTGTTCTCTGGAACTGGCATTCAATTACGATTCGCACCTGTACGTGTACGAAGCGCAGCCGGACTGGTACGAAGACTTCCTGGATTTATCCGATGAGATCACGGCGGCGCACCAGACGATGGATGGCGGCGGCGACGGTCTCGGCGGTTATTACTCCGCAAACTAAGTGAACAGTTCAGCGCAGAGGGAACCGGCGGAGCCTGCACGGGCGGCGCGCTGGATCTTTCCGTCATGCGACGCAGCCGCGGTGGCGGGGCTGGCGGAGGAGCTGGCGATGCCGCGGGCGGCGGCGGAGATCCTGTGGCGGCGCGGGATGCGCGATGCGGAATCGGCGCGGCGATTTCTCCAACCAAAAATTGAAGACCTGCACGATCCCTTTTTATTGCGCGATATGGATGTGGCGGTGGAGCGGATCCGGCGGGCCATAGCGGGCGGGGAACGGATCGAGATTCACGGCGACTACGATGTGGACGGCGTGACGTCGACGGTGGTGCTGAAGACGGCGCTCGACATGGCGGGGGCGGTAACGGGCTGGCATATTCCGCACCGGCTGCAGGACGGCTACGGGATGCAGCCGGGCGCGGTGGAAGAGGCGGCGGCGCGGGGGACGCGGCTGATTGTGAGCGTGGATAACGGGATCCGGGCGGGCGCGGCGATTGCGCGGGGCAACGAGCTGGGGATCGACACGATTGTGACGGATCATCATCTGCCGGAGACGGAGTTGCCGCCGGCACTGGCGGTGGTGAATCCGAACCGGACGGATTGCCGGTATCCGAATGCCAATTTGTGCGGCGCGGGAGTGGCGTTTCAGCTGGCCCATGCGGTGCTGCGGGGCGCGGGGTGGACGGACGCGAAGCTGAATCGCGTGCTGGAATCGTTCCTCAAGATGGTGGCGATTGCGACGGTGGCGGATATCGTGCCGCTGACGGGGGAGAATCGCGTGATTGTGAAGCACGGGCTGGCGGGGCTGGGCAACGTGCGGAATACGGGGCTGCGGGCGCTGCTGCGGGCGGCGGGGTTTGAAGACAAGGTGCCGGATGCGACGGAGGTGGGGTTTCGGATTGCGCCGGCGATCAATGCGTCGGGGCGAATGAAGAGCGCCGGGGCGGCGGTGCGGATGTTTCTGACGACGGACGCGGCGGAGGCGGCGGAGATCGCGGGCGAGCTGATGGCGCTGAACCAGCAGAGGCAGACGGCGGAGCGGGCGATTGTGAACGAGATTGTGGCGCGCTGCACGGAGACGCCGGTGACGGACGAAGACGCGGCGCTGGTGCTGTGGGGCGAGGGGTGGCATCGCGGCGTGGTGGGGATTGTGGCGAGCCGCGTGGTGGAGCGGTTTCACCGGCCGGCGATTGTGCTGGGCGTGGAGAACGGGGTGGCGCAGGGGTCGGGACGGAGCATCGGGACATTCCATTTGCTGGAGGCGCTGGAGGGGATGCGGGAGCTGTTCACGAAGTTCGGCGGACATGCGCATGCGGCGGGGCTGACGCTGCCGGCGGCGAGGCTGGAGGAGTTTCGGGAGCGTTTCCGGCAGTGGGCGGCGGAGCGGCTGACGCGCGAGGATCTGGTGGCGACAGTGGAGCCGGATGCGGTGGTGGAGCTGAACGACGTGGACGAGCGGTTGTGGGCGGCGCTGGAGAGAATTGCGCCATTCGGGCAGGAGAATAAGAAGCCGCTGTTTGCCGCGCGCGGGGTGGAACTGGCGGGTCCGCCGCAGGTGTGGAAGGAAAAGCACATGCGAATGACAGCGCGGCAGGGCGGGCGGACGCTGACGATGAAGGGCTGGGGGATGGCGGAGTTGGCGGCGGAGATGCAGGGGGTGCGGAGGGCGGATGTCGCGTTCACGCTCGAGCGCGATCCGTGGGGCGGATGGGGCGCAACGGTGCGGGCGATGCGGGCGGCGTGAGGGACGCAGCGTTCGGCGGGCGCTAGAATCGGCGCATGGGCAAGAGCGTGATCGCGGTGGTGGCAGGCAGTCTGGTATTTCTGGTGCCCGCCGTGGCGTTTTTCAAGTGGACGGGGCAGGATCCGAGAGAGGGCGCGACTCCGACATTCATGATGGGCGCGCTGGCGTGGGGGATTGTGTGCGCCGTTGCGGGGGGCTGGACGGCGGCGCGGATGGCGAAGGCTCGGGAGACGCTGCACGGGGCGCTTGTGGGGGGAGTGATTGCGGCGATGGCGCTGATCTCAATGTATCTGAGCCGCAACGGATCGTGGTGGACACAACTGGCGGCGCTGATTGTGCTGGCGCCGTTTGCGATTCTGGGCGGATTCGTACGGTCGCTGCTGACGGGGCCGAGCGTTTTTACGGAGTAGGGGCGGCGCGGAATATCCGAAATATCTGAGTCCGGACGTCGACTCAGGTGATGAAGCTTACACACGGTGCCGGGTTACTTATGCGGCGTCGCGGTAACTGATTCGTGAGGGCGAGGGTTTGCTCGACTTAGTCGAGTGGATCACATCGCGATCCGACGCGCAAGAGAGTCTGTACTAAAGGGGCCAGGCAGAGGTTCCGGTACCCGATTGGCCGACGAATCTTGATTTTTCCCGTACCCGATTCTACTCTGAAATTTCGTTATACACCGACAGTTAACATCGCTGACTAACTTAGTTAGTCACCGAGTTAGTCGGCGGAGGCCGCAAAGCGGCCACGGTAACGATGCATTACGGAGGAAGGCAGGGCACATGTTTAAACCAACGGGGCTGGCGATTGCGTTGCTGTTCGGCGCGCTGTCCCTTGAGGCGGGCGGGGTGCCGGCGTCGAGCTGCACCTTCGTCAACGGCGGGAATCCGGCGCTGGGCTTTAACTGCAGCCTGTACGGCGCTTCAAACGCGGCGATTGTGACGACTGCGTTTCCGACCGGATGGGATACGAACGTGGACACGATCACGGGCGGGTATATTGTGATCGAAAATCCGAGTGCGAATCCGGCACTCAACCATATTGTTGCCGACACAAACAATTACTATGGGGCGTCGGACGCGAATCTGGCGAACTGGACGCAGATCCTTTATTTTTCGCCGGTAACTCCGACCGATCCGGTGGGCGGGGATCCGGCGAATCAGGTGATCTTATTTACAGTCGGATGTAACAATGCGCTGAATCCGCTGGATAACTCCTGCTTTCCGAGTTACAGCCAGATGATGTCGCAGGCGTACTTCGATGTGTACACGAGCCCGGATGTTTATACGCTCGATGAGAATCCAGGGACAAATCCGGACCACATCTACACGGTCACGCTGGTGACGCCGGAGCCGGCCACAGTGACGTTCGCTCTCGGCGGAATTGCGTTGCTTGCGGGCATGCGGAAGTTACGCGGCGCCCGGCATTCGTAGACGCGGTTCGGAGTTGCGGCGCGACTGGCCGGCGGGGGCGCGCAGGGCACGCCATGGGCGGACGGCGGCATTGCTGCCGCGGGTGCGGAACTGGTAGCGCTCGAAGCGTATGGCGGTGAGGACATCGCTCTTCCAGACGACGGGGCCTTCGACGACGAGGGCGAGGTGTGCGCCGTCGTCGTGGCGGAGGGGCCAATCGATGAAGGCTTCCACGGTCTGCCCGGGCTGAAAGATTTCGGTGGTGCTGAAGAGCATGCCGGTGCTGCTGATATTGATGCAGTGACAAGTAGCGGCGCGGCCATAAACAGAAGGCTGTTCGACGCGGCGGCATTTGCCAGGAAGCCGAAGAAGGAAGCGCTGGCTGCTGCGGCGGTTCACACCATCGGGAAGGATATCCGGGGCGGTTGGTTCGGTCTTCGTGCCAAGATCGAACCGGGGGATTGCCGATTCTTTTTTCCTGCGACTCATGCACTCTAAGTGCGAATGGGCGGGCGATTTGTTGCAGGAGGAAAATCTGGTGGGCCCTCCGGGACTTGAACCCAGAACCAACGGATTATGAGTCCGCTGCTCTAACCAATTGAGCTAAGGGCCCTTGCGGGTGATGCTGAAGCGCAGAGCGAAGCGGCGTGCGGGCCACTTGTGTTTATTCTACCGTTGAACAGGCCCGATGCGCCGGGTCAGTGGGCGTGGCCGTGGGCGTGGCCGTGTTCGGCGGACACCGGGATGACGCAGCCGGTTCCGGAGATGGCGCAGTTCAGGTGTTCGAACTGAATGGTGGTGTGGCGGATGCGGAAGCGGTCCGCAACGACAGCGTTGACGCCGGAGAGGATGCGTTCGCTCTGCGACGGCGGCATGTCTTCGATGAGCACGTGGCAGCTCAGCGCGTGAGCGTGAGAGCCGAGGCTCCAGATGTGGAGATCGTGAACGTCCATCACGCCATCGACATTGCAGATGGCTTCGGTGACGGCGTGCAGCTCGACGCCGCGCGGGAGGCCTTCGAGCAGGATGTTGAGCGATTCGCGCGTGATGTCCCAGGCGGTGGCGACGATGAGCAGGGCGACGGCGATGGAGATAAGCGGGTCGATCTGGAGCCAGCCGTAGGCGCGGATAAGGAGAGCGCCGAGGATGATGGCGACCGAACCGATGAGGTCGCCAAGCATGTGGAGAAAGGCGCCGCGGATGTTGATGTCGCCTTTGGCTCCGGCGTGAAGGGCGAGCATGACGCCGCCGTTGAGCAGTACGCCGCCGACGGCCAGCCACAGCATGATCTGGTCCTCAACAGGGACCGGATGCAAGAGCCGGAGGCCGGCTTCGAAGACGATCCAGAGCGAAAGCAGGATCAGCGTCAGAGCATTGACGAAGGCGGCGAGCACGCCGGCGCGATGGTAGCCGTAGGTGCGGGAGGCATCGGCAGGCTTGCGCTGGAGCCAGACGGCGAACCAGGAGAGCAGGAGGGCGAGGGCATCGGTGGCGTTGTGGCCGGCGTCGGAGAGCAGCGCCAGACTGTGGGCGCGGAGGCCGCCGACGAATTCGGCGAGCACGAACAGAACGGTGAGCGCGAAGGACCAGCCGAGCACTGAGCCGGAGGCGGCGGCGTGATGGTGGCCGTGGTGGTGGTCGTGATCCGAACCGTGGCCGTGACCGTGTTCGTGAGAATGCAAACGGGCTCCCGTCTTTATTGTAGGACCGGTGCGGGTAATGCCGGACCGGGCGGGCGACGGGCGCGGCTGTGCTACGATTCCGGCCATGACCGAGCGCAACATGAGCGTCACAACGCTGGAGCGTTCCGCGTTCTGGATCTACGGCGTAACGGCGATGATTCTGCGGGAGCCGCTGGGAATCGTGCTGCGGCACGGGTCGACGGCCGGGTGGAGCGATCCGGTGGTACGGCTGGAGGTTCTGCGCACGGTACTGGTGCTGGTGCTGCTGTCGCGGCTGTTTCTGGGGGCGGGGCTGCACTTCGAAAACGTCTACATGAAAGCGGACGCAGGGGAACTCTATCCGAGGCGGAATTATCCGGTGGATTTTCTGACGGGGATGCTGCAGTTGCTGATCGGAGTGGCGGCGTCGACGGCGATTGCGCTGCATACGGGGACGAGCGGGCCTTCCATGTTCGGCATGCTGGCCGGGGCGGTGCTGCTTTCCGATGCCGGATGGCTGCTGCTGGCGGGGGCACTGCGCTACTCGGCGCTGCCGCGGATGGCGCGGCGGGCGGCGGTGGGGACGGCGATTGCGGCGGCGGGCGCGCTGGCCGCGGCGTTGACGCAGTCGGAGATGGCGGCGCTGGGAGTTTTGCTGCTGCTGGCCGCGCTGGACATGTCGACGCTGGTCGGGGAGTACGCCAGCCAATAGCTTGACGTGCGGGATAATTTGGATATGCGCAGCGCGGCGTGGCTGGCCCTCGCGATTCTCCCTTCCGTACTGACGCCCGCGCAGCTTTCCGCGCAGAAAAAACCATTCGATGCGGCGGCGCTGTTGCGCGTTCAGCGGCTGAGCGATCCGCAGCTTTCGCCGGACGGCAGGACGGTGGCGTTCCAGTCGGCGGTGGCAGACATGGACGGCAACCGGACGGTCCGCAGCATCTGGACGGTGCCACTCGAGGGGAATGGCGCGATGCCGCACAAGCTGGCGGAACCGGCGGAGCGGCCGCGATGGTCGGCGGACGGGAAGTCGATCTTTTATGAGTCGTCAACAGGCGGGTCTTCGCAGATCTGGAGCGTGAATCCGGATGGTTCGGGGCAGCGGCAGGTCACACACCTGGCGACGGACGTGGACGGCGAGATCGTTTCGGCGGACGGCAAGTATCTTGTGGTGACCAGCAATGTTTATCCGGAATGCGGCGCCGATGACGCGTGCAACCGGAAGCTGCTGGATGCGGCGAAGAAAAATCCGGCGAGTGCGCGGCTGATCACGGGTCTGCTGTACCGGCACTGGAATGCGTGGGAAGACAAGACGGTCAGCCATCTGCTTTCCATTTCACTGCTGACGGGCAAGGTGGTGGATCTGACGCCGGGCAAGCGGCCGGTGCCGGTGTTTGCGCTGGGCGAGCCGGACGATTACGCGATCTCGCCGGATGGCAAAGAAGTTTGCTACGCGATGAATCAGGATGAGGTTCCGGCGGCGGGGACGAACAGCGATCTTTTCGTGGTGCCGGTTGAGGGCGGGGTGAGCCACAAGATCACGGGCAGTCCGGGCGCGGACAGTTCACCGCGGTATTCGCCGGACGGACGGTATCTGGCGTATCGTTCACAGGCGCGCGGCGGCTATGAGAGCGACCGCTGGCGGCTGGCGGTGCTGGAGCGGGCGAGCGGGAAGCTGACGCTGCCGACCGATGCCATCGACCGCTCCGTGCGGAGTTTCGCGTGGGCGCCGGATTCGACGCGGGTTTTCTTTGGCGCCATCGACCGCGGGCATCAGGCGATTCAGTTCGTGGGCGTGGAGGGCGGCGGCACGCGCATTGCGCTGACCGGCAACAACACGCTGGACGATATGCAGTTCACGCCGGACGGGAAGACGATGATCTTCACGCGGCAAAGCGGCAGCAGTCCGGTGGAGATCTGCCGCGCGAGTTCGAGCGGGCAGGCGGTGCCCCTGACGCATCTGAACGATGAGCTGCTGGGGCAGTATGAGCTGACGGCGCTCGAGGAATTCCGCGTGAAGTCGGCGGACGGCGCGGAGATCCAGAGTTTTGTGGTGAAGCCGCCGGGCTTCAGCGCGAGCCGGAAGTACGCGGTGCTGCTGCTGATCCACGGGGGGCCGGAAGGCGAGTGGGGAGAGAGCTGGAGCGCGCGGTGGAATGCGCAGGTGCTGGCGGGCGCGGGGTATGTGGTGGTGATGCCGAATCCGCGCGGGTCGATCGGTTACGGGCAGAAGTTCACCGAGGACATTGCGCAGGACTGGGGCGGCAAGCCGTTCGACGACATCATGGCGGTGACGGACTATGTGGCGAAGCTGCCTTACGTGGATGCGGAGCGGATGGCGGCGGCGGGCGGCTCCTACGGCGGCTACATGGTGGACTGGATGCTGGGCCACACGGATCGTTTCAGGGCGTTTGTGTCGCACTCCGGCGTGTTCGATCTGCGGGCGTGGGCGGAGGCGACCGAGGAGCTGTGGTTCCCGGTGTGGGAGTTCGGCGGGATGCCGTGGGACAACGCGGAGGTTTACGACAAATGGTCGCCGAACCGCTTTGCGAAGGACTTTGCGACGCCGACGCTGGTGATCCAGGGCGAGCAGGATTTCCGCGTGCCGTACACGCAAAGCCTGCAGCTTTTCACGGCGCTGCAGATGCGCAAAGTGCCGTCCGAGCTGCTGGTGTTTCCCGATGAAGGACACTGGATTCTGAAGCCCCGGAACAGCCAGCTTTGGTACAAGACGGTGATTGACTGGGTTAATAACTGGACGACTAAAAAGTGAAATTCATTCTTCCGCTGCTTGTTGGCATTCTTCTTTTGATTGCGGTGCCCGCACCGTTTTTCTTCACATCGACCAATACCGCGATTACGGTGGACCCTTCGCTGAAGGTCATCGGCAACATGACGCCGGTGCATATACGGCTGGAGAATCCGCACGGGGAGCGCTCGGTGACGGTTACGGTGGAGCAGGACGGCAAGTCTTATCCGGCGACTTCCGTGAACGCTCCGGCGAAATATATCCGGGTGGAGAAGAACGCGCCGCCGCTGGAGCTGACGGTGAATGCGGGCAAGCAGCCGATGCCGGCGCTGCATGAGGGCAAGGCGCGGATTGTGGTGCGGGCCGTTTCGAACGACATGCGGGCGATGACGGCGATGAAGTCGGCGGAGGTGGACGTGCTGCTGGCGCCGCCGCGGATTTCGGCGGACGGGGCGCAGCACTACATCAACCAGGGCGGGACGGAGATGGTGGTGTTCACGCCGTCGGGCTCGTGGACGGAGGCGGGCGTGAAGGTGGGGGACCAGACATTCCGGAGCTATCCGCTGCCGGGGCATCCGGGCCAGTACTTCAGCCTGTTTGCGTTTTCGTGGAATCTGAATCCGGACACGCCGATTTCGGTGTATGCGACGAATCCTTCGGGCGCGGTGGCGAAGGCGGGTTTCTTCACGAAGATTTTTCCGAAGAAGTTCCGCACCAGCACGATTCCGCTGGAGACGATGCACGTGGAGCGCATCGTGGATCAGATCGACCCGCAGCACAAGATCCCGGGCAGCGATGTGGAGCGCTTCGTCTACATCAACAACGTGATGCGGCAGGCGAACAACAAGACGCTGGCGGAACTGCGGCTGCAGACCGAGCAGAAGTTTCTGTGGACCGGTTCGTTTTTGCCGATGGTGGATTCCACGGTGGAATCGCGTTTCGCCGACGACCGCACGTACACGTGGCAGGGCAGGAAGGTTGACGAGCAGACGCATCTGGGCTTCGATCTGGCGAAGGTGATGCACTCGCCGGTGCCGGCGGCCAATGACGGGCGCGTGGTGTGGGCGGAGGATCTGGGGATTTACGGCAACTGCATTGTGATCGATCACGGCTTCGGACTGCAGAGCCTGTACGGCCACCTGAGCCAGTTCCTGGTGAAGAAGGGCGACATGGTGAAGAAGGCGCAGATCATCGGGATGACGGGTTCGACGGGGATGGCGGGCGGCGACCATCTGCACTTTTCGATGCTGGTGGACGGGGTGCAGGTGAACGCGGTGGAGTGGTGGGATCCGCACTGGGTGAAGGACCGGATTCTGAGCAGGATGGATGCCACGCTGTCCGACGTGAATCCGGATGCGGCGCCGGCAAAGACTGCGAAGGAGAAGCCCGCCGCGCCGGCCGCAAAGGCACCGCGGAAGGCGGCGAAGAAGGGGCGCAAACGGAAGGCATGAGATGGGACAGATACGGACGCCGGAGTGTGAACGGATCGAGACGGAGCTGGTCGCAACGCTGAAGACGTCGGTGCCGGGCGAGGTCGAGGTGGAGGCCTGCCAGGATACGTACACGCAGGACTACATCATCTGGATCAATCTGGATGGTCAGGTGTGGCCGATCCGCATTCAGCTGGAGGAGTTCACCGAGGACGACTGGAAGGGGAACATCCGGAAGGTGCTGGGGCTGGAGAGCGGCGCGCGTGAGTGAAGGCGCCGCGGGCTTTCGCGAGGCGATCGAGGCATTCATCCGGCGCGAGGCGAAGCCGGCGGAGAAGTTCGGGCATCAGCCGCGGCTTTATGCGCTGACGGCGGAGATCGGCGAAGAGCTGGATTACGACGACGACGTTGTCCACGCGGCGGCGTGGCTGCACGATCTGGGAGTGTTTCGCGGGCACAGGCCGGAGGAGATCGAACAGCTGTCGCAGTGGGACAACGTGGCGTACGCGATGCAGCACGCGCCGCGGGTTCTGCGCGAGGCGGGCTTTCCCGAAGCGAAGATCGGGGCGGTGGTGGAGGCGATCCGGACGCACCAGTCGCACATGGAGCCGACGACGATCGAAGGGCTGATCCTGCACGATGCGGATATTCTGGAGCAGCTGGGCGCGATCGGGGCGATGCGGACGATCTGCAAGATCGGGCGGGACACGAGGTTTGTGACTTTCACGGACGCGGCGGCATCGTTAAAGAAGGCGCTGGACACGCTGCCGGAAAAGCTCCGGCTGGAGCGGGCGCTGCTGCTGGCCGGGCCGCGAATCGTGGCGCTGCATTTGTTTCTGGGCGCGCTGGCGGGCGAGGCCGGGGCGGAGCTTTTCTAAGCCGCAACAGGCGCGGGCATGGCGTATGCTCATGGGTAAGAAACGATGAAACTACGACTGTTCCGCGGCATCCTTGTGCTGCATGTGCTGGGAGTTCTGACGCAGTCGGTGCTGGCGGGGCAGTTTCTTTCCGGGGCCGACAGCATGGTGGTGATGCATGAAGTCACGGGCTGGTGCGTGGCCACGCTGGGGCTGATGCAGACGGGGCTGGCGTTCACGCTGCCGCGGCAGCGGGGCGGATTGTGGTTTGCGGTGGGGAGTTTCTTTCTGCTGATCGGCGAGGCGCTGCAGGTGGGGACGGGGTACGGGCGGTTTCTGGGCGTGCATGTGCCGCTGGCGCTGCTGATCGTGACGGCGCTGGTGGCGATGACGGGCGCGGCATTCCGCGGCGAACCGAAAGCGGCATGAGACTGCGGCGGCGCGACTTCGTGAAGAGGAGCGGCATGGCCGCGGCGGGCCTGGCGCTGCCGTGGCTGCAGACGGGATGTATCAGGAACCGTCCGCTGCCTCGGTTGCTGGCGAGCCGGGCTCCCCTTCCCCCGCAGTTTGCCGTGCCGTTGCCGAGGCCGCCGGTGCTGCGTCCGGTGCGCAGTGACGACAAGAGCGACTACTACGAGATGACGGCGCGGACGGCGAAGCTGCCGATTCTGCCGGGGCTGACGACGGAGATCTGGGGCTACGAAGGGACCGTGCCGGGGCCGACCATCGAGGCGCGGCAGGGGCGCGCGGTGTCGCTGAAGCTACGCAACGAACTGGCGCGGCCGATCGTGAATCATCTGCACGGAGGGCGCACGCCGCCCGAGAGCGACGGCTATCCGACCGATTTGATTTTGCCGGTGAACGGGTGGGACGTGGCGGCGCATCGGGGAATGTCCGGCATGGCAGGCGACCCGCGGGCGCGGATCAGCCAGGGCGAGCGCATCCACACGTATCCGAACGAGCAGCGCGCGGCCACGCTCTGGTATCACGATCACCGGATGGACTTCACGGCGGCACAGGTGTGGCGCGGGCTGGCCGGGTTCTACATCCTGCGCGATGAAGACGAGCTGAAGCTGCCGCTGCCGCGCGGTGAGAAGGAGTGGCCGCTGCTGATCTGCGATCGTTCGTTCGACCGGGACGGGTCGCTGCTGTATCCGTCGCTCGACCGGGCGCTGCTGGAGCGCGGCGGCGTGGAACCGGAGTACATGGGCGGCGTGCTGGGCGACGTGATGCTGGTGAACGGCGCGCCGTGGCCGCAACTGGAAGTGGCGAACACCAGGTACCGGTTCCGCATTCTGAATGCGTGCAATGCGCGGCAACTGGAACTGGCGCTGGAGACGAGCGGCGCGGGGCCGCGGGAGTTCGTGCAGATCGGCAGCGATGGCGGACTGCTGGCGGCGCCGCTGCGCCACAAGACGATCCGGATGGCGCCGGCGGAGCGCTTCGACGTGGTGATCGATTTCGCAGGCGTGCCGAAGGGAGCCGCGGTGACGCTGGTGAACCGGGCGGGCACGGGCGCGATGGCGCAGATCCTGCGATTCGTGGTGGCTCGCGAGGAGAAGGACGAGGCAACGGTGCCGGAGCGGCTTTCGACGCTGGAGCCGGCCGATGCGAGCCGGGCGACGGTGACGCGCACGTTCGATTTCAGTTATCAGGGTATGGATCGGCAAGGCATGGAACGCGGCTGGACGATCAACGGCAAACCGTTCGACGCAGCGCGCATGGATGCGACGCCGAAGCTGGGCGCGACCGAGATCTGGCAGATGCGGACGGATTTTTCGCATCCGCTGCATCTGCATCTGGTGCATTTTCAGGTGCTCTCGCACAGCGGGCGGCCGGGGCCATACGACGCGGGGATGAAAGACACGCTGAATCTGGGCGCGGGGCAGACGGCGAATCTGCTGATTCACTTTGCCGGGTATCGCGGGCGGTATGTGTTTCACTGCCACAACCTCGAACACGAGGACATGGCGATGATGGCGAACTTCGAAGTGGTGTAGCGAAGCGGTGTAGCGACGTGGTGTAGCGACGTGGTGTAGCGAAGTGGTGTAGCGAAGCGGTGTAGCGAAGCGGTGTAGCGATTCGGGTATGCTGGACAGAACATGAAACGCACCGGGATTCATCAACTCTCTGTTGCCGCGGCCATACTAACGCTGATTTCAGTTGCCTCGGGCGCCTTCGTAACGAATGCGGCGAAACCGGGCGGGCACGACATGATTCCGCCGGGGATTCACCGGACGGCGGGGGAGATCGCGCTGGTGCTGCTGCTGGCGGTGGCGGCGGGCGTGTTTTCGTCGGCGGAGATGCGGCGATTGCGCGGCGTGGTAACGGGCGCGATTGCGATGGGCGCCGTGGCTGGCTTTTCTTACGGCGTGCCGGTGATGCATGCGCTCGCGGCGCAGTTGTTCTTCGCGGTGGTGGCGTGCATTCCATTGCTCACGTCAGATGCGTGGAATCAGGCCGCGGAACCGGCGGACGCGAGGGCGTGGCCGATGCTGGCGAAGCTGGCCAATGCGGCGCCGATCCTCGTGATCCTGCAGATTTCGATGGGCGCGGCGTACCGGCACAAGGCGATGGGCGTGCTGCCGCACATGGGCGGCGCGATGGTGGTGGCGCTGGCGATGCTGGGGCTGAGCGTTTTCCTGCTGCAGAACTTTCCCGAACACCAGGCACTGCGCAAGGCGGCGGTGAACGGACTGGTGGTGACGCTGGCGCAGGTGACTCTGGGCGTGGCGGTGTTCGTGATGGGCCTGCTGGAATTCGACGTCACCACCGCGGGCCTGATCTCCGCGGTGGCGCACGTTGCCGTGGGGGCGCTGACGCTGCGCGCCGCGGTGTATCTGTCGCTGCAGTTCCGGCGCTGCACCGCAGCCTGAGGAGCGGACGGGCGGATTAAAGTCCGGGCGTGGCGGCAGGGACCTGAACGCGCACGGCCTCGACGGCGACGCCGGGTTCGGCGTGACGCGGCATTTTCTGACGCGGCATTTCCTGGCGGACGGAGCCGACAAGCTGCGCCGCATCGGGCTTGCCGGGGGCTTCGTAATAAGCGATCCAGCGGCCCAGACAGAGGATGCCGATCCAGACAATGAGCGACGTCAGGCCGCAGAGTTTGGCGACGCCGGGAAGTTCGGGCATCTTATCGATAGCGGCGGCGTTGTTGTAAACGCTCTTGCGGAACGCGAGGTGCTGAAGGCCGGCAAGGAGGAGCACGACCATCTTGATCTGGAAGTATGTATTGGCGTAATACTTATCCATCTCCGAAAGCGCCAGCATGAGGCCGCAGAAGATCATGACGACGAGGCCGATGCGCTTCCAGATGCGCAGGCCGTCGATGACGTCGGCCAGTGGCACCCTGGTCAGCGAGATTCCGAGCAAACGGAGGTCGGTCATCAGGATCATGCCGCCGAACAGGGCGATGCAGGCGAGGTGCGTCGACATGATGACGGGATACATGAGAGAGGATTCGCGGAAGTCGGTGAGAAAACCGATGCTCTGAATAGCGTGGCTGATTTCTGCGGCAGACATGGGATGAATTCTCCGAACTTTCTGGTTTCCTGAACTGGCGGCTGACCGGGCTAGATGAACGCGATGAAGAGGCCGGCGAAGACGATCGAGACCCAGATCAGGATCGAGACGGCAGCCACGGCCACGCTGGCGCCGGATGAGTTGCCGGACAGCGCCACCTTGCGGTGGATGGTGTAGTTGTAGACGATGCCGGCGAGCAGGGCGAACATTTTGAAGCGGAACGACTTGTTGTAGTAGTAGTGGATCGGGTCGGAAGAAAATATGGCCAGGCCCGAAGTAATGACCACGATGAGGCCGAGCAGGGTCCAGATGCCTGTGTCTTTTACCAGTTGCGCGGCCGTGGTTTTGCGCAGGCCGATGCCGAGCATGTTGACGTCGACGACGGCGATGGTGCCGACGGAGAACGCAAAGGCGGCGATGTGAAAACACTCGGTGAGCGGAAACGCCCATTCATTGGAGTTGAGCGGATTCGCGTTCAGATCGTAGATCAGGTGAAGCATTCGGAAGTGCCTCTTTGCAGTGTCGAATTAGCGGCGAAGGAAGCGGCGCGGCGCGCGCGGGTCTATCGCCGAACGAAGCGATGATACCACTCCGCGAAGCCGTCTGCACACTGCACGTGTGAGCAGGCTCGAAGGGGAGCGAGCGGGGCTGCGGGCAAACGAAGAAGGCGAGGCGGCGGCTGAAAAAAAGCCCGGCTGCATCCTGCAAGGGACGCGGCCGGGCGAAGGCTTCGGGGCGGCTGGCGATCAGCGCAGCTGTTTGATGACCGGATGTTCGGGCGGCACGGGCTTGCCGTAGCTGGCGGGATCGATGGCGACGTTGGGCTTCATTTCATCCCACTGGTAGGTGGACTGGCCATCGGTCCAGGTGTTGAGCCACTTGAAGGGCAGCTTCACGCCGGCGACTTCGCGGTAATCGGAAAAATCGACCTGCACGGGAACCGAGCCGACGATGGTTTTGCTGTAGCGGAACATGCGGGTCAGCAGACCGGTCTCCTTGTCGAAGAAGAGCTTTACGCGGGAGCCGCCGATCATGCCCTGGACGACGTTCATGAGCCGGTTATCGATCTTGGTGGCCGGGAAGCCGGAACGCAGATCGGTGAGTGAAGACTTCAGTCGGCCGGGGAAGGCGAGGGCGGAATCCATCAGGACGCCGTCGAAATCGCCGCCGGGGACCAGTTGCAGAACGGAGATGGGACGATCGGGGCCCATGATCCAGGCGTTGTGGCCATCATAGTTGGTGACGCTGTCGCCGTTGGTGGTGTGGGCGACGAGGCCGCGTTCGCCGGTGACTTTGGCATACAGGTTCGCCGGCACCTGGCCGTGGTAGCTGTCGAAGCCGTCGTAGTGGCCGGTGGCGGCGTAACTGGTGAGCGCAGCCACTTTCTTTTCGCCGCCGACGGCTTCAAGGTAACGATTCAGAATGTCTTCCGCGGTGGGGATCTTCGGCGCGCGGGCGCTGAGCTGCACTTCGTTGGGGTCGTCGGCGGGCGGCGCGGTGTATTGTTCGACGAGGCTCGGCACCACCTTCGGCACTGGAGTGCCGCGATGGCAGGTGTAGCAGGTGACGGCCTGCGCGCCGCCAAACAGATTCTTGTTGATCGAATTGACGATGCGGATCATGCGGACGGCGGTATTCTTGACCGGGAAGTCGTCCGCGTATTTGGCCCAGTTGCCCTGGACTTCCTCGCCGTGGCAGTTGGTGCAGTTATAGCCAAGGGCGGCGGAGAAGAATCCCATGGTCTCCATGAACTGGTTGACGGGGATGCCTTTCAGTTCCTGGACGTTGCTGAAGACATCCTCGGCCATCAGCGGCTTGGGGGCCGTCTGTGCGGTGGCGGGAAGGATTCCGAGCAGCATGACGGATGCCGCCGTGAATAAAGCGCGCGCCTGCATTTTCATAAACAATTTCTTTCTCCCTGAGCTGTTTGCGCCGTCGTGGTGCGCCGGCACGGCCTGCAAAAAACCGCGCCGCCGGAAAGCTGCAGGCGGATCTGCGAGCTGCCTTCCGACGGCGCCTGAGTGCGATCAGTCCCGGAGGACCGACTCCGATCTGAATCTATTTGTCTTTGTCCTTGATGCCGTTCATCGAATAGCCCACGCTGCCGTTGGGGAACGTGATGCGTTCGAGGTAGCCGTACTTCGAGCCGTCGAGGGCCTTAAGGAAGATGACGTTGATCTGCTGACCGATGGCGGCTTCGAAGTCGGCCTTGGTGAAGCCGTCTTTGCCGTACCAGCTGGGCGGGCTGGTTTCCATGCGCCAATGCTCGGTCTTGCCGTCTTCGGATTTGGCGTCCATTTCGAGACCGATGTGGGGATTGACCCAGTCGACCTTGGTCAGGGTGGCCTTCATGGTGACTTTGTGGTCCACGTCGAAGATGGCGGCCATGCCGTGATGGGCAAGCAGAGATGCGGCGGACAGCAGCAGCAAGCCGAAGCAGGCAGCGATGCTGAGAACTTTGTTTTTCAAAAAAACCTCCTGGCTGGCCGGGCGCCGTGGCGGCATGCCCGACTTGACGTAGTATACAGCAACGATGCGCCGCACCACCACCGACGCAGGGCCGGCGGGGCGGGTTTCCGCGGCGTGAGACAGCGATGGCGGAGAGGGCGATCCGGGTTAATATAAAGGCCGTATCCGCCTATGCCCCTGTTTTCGTTTGACCCCAACGTGCTGCTGCCGACGACTTTCCGGCTTGCCTTTACCTATTTGCTGGCGCTGCCGACCGGGTGGTGGGCCGAAAAGGAAGGGCATGCGGTGGGCATCCGGACGTTTCCGATTGTGGCCATGGCCAGCTGCGGCTACCTGATGATTTTCCAGGGTACGGGGACCGATGCGCTGGCTGCCAGTTCGCGCGTGTTGCAGGGCCTGATGGCCGGCGTAGGGTTTGTGGGCGGCGGCGCGATCCTGAAAGACGGCATGAGCGTGCATGGCACGGCGACGGCGGCGAGCATCTGGAACTTCGGCGCAATCGGCGCGTCGGTAGCGATGGGGCGCTATGAGATCGCCGTGGTGCTGGCGGTCCTGAACCTGCTTACGATGCGGGGGCTGGTGCCGGTGAAGAAGAAGCTGGACGCAGATCCGATGTGAGGGCGAGCGGCGGTGCGCTGCCGCTATGATGTGAATTCGTGCCTGTCGATTCCACTGCAGTTATATCCGCCACGGCGGTGATTCATCCGGAAGCCGTTATCGGGCCGCGCACCCGCGTGGGCGAGTTCTGCGTGGTGGAGCAGGACGTCACAATCGGCGCCGACTGCGTGCTGGAACCCTACGTCTTCGTGAAGCGCTGGACGACGATGGGGGACCGCAACGAGATTTCGGCGGGGACGGCGCTGGGTACAGATCCGCTGGACAAGAACTTCAAGGGCGAGCGGAGCTACCTGCGGATGGGGAGCGGGAATAAGATCCGGGAGCATTATACGGTGTCGAGGGGGACACCGCCGGAGTCGGCGACGGTGATCGGGGACGGCAATTACATCATGACGTCGGGCCACATTGCGCATAACTGCACGATCGGCAACAACACGGTGATTGCGAGCTGCGCGCTGGTGGCGGGCTGGGTGGAGGTGGAAGACCAGGCGTTCATTTCGGGCGGCGTGGGAGTCCACCAGTTTTCGAAGATCGGACGGCTGGCGATGATCGGCGGGATCACGCGGGTGAATCTGGATGCGCCGCCGTTTTTCACGTACACGGGGCCGCGAATGACGCCGATGGGAGTGAACCGGGTGGGATTGCGGCGCGCGGGATTCACGGCGGCGCAGATTCAGCAGCTGAAGAAAGCGTATCTGGTGCTGTACAGGTCGGGCCTGCGGCTGGAAGAGGCGCTGGAGAAGATCGAGCGGGAACTGGCGGACGAGCAGACACTGCACCTGGTGAAGTTCATCCGGAGCAGCAAACGGGGAATCTGCCGGGGGCTCGGGACCGGGCGGTCCACGGAAGCCCCCGAAGAAGATTAAAGAAAGAAGATTAGAGAAGCAGAAGACTAGGAAGCGACGTCGACGCCCATGGAGCGGGCGGTACCGCGGACGCTGCGCATGGCGGCTTCCACATCGAAGCAGTTGAGATCGGGCATTTTGATTTTGGCGATCTCTTCGATCTGCTTTTCGGTGATCTTACCGACCTTGTTCTTATGCGGCTCGGCCGAACCCTTGGCAATGGCCACGGCGCGCTTGATGAGCACGGGGACGGGCGGGGTCTTGGTGATGAAGGTGAACGAGCGATCCGAGAAGATCGTGATCACGACGGGGATGATGAGGCCTTCCTGATCCTTCGCCGACGTCTTCGCATTGAACGCCTTGCAGAATTCCATGATGTTGACGCCCTGGGGACCGAGCGCCGTACCGACCGGCGGTGCGGGGGTCGCCTTCCCGGCGGGAATCTGCAGCTTTACTGAACCTGTAACTTTCTTCGCCATAACTACCTTTCAAAAAATCTTTTGTTGCGGAAACTTCCCTTAAGCGATCTTTTCGACCTGCAGGAAGTCCAGTTCCACCGGGGTTGCCCGGCCAAAAATCGTAACGAGAACGCGCAGGGTATTGCGTTCGGGGTTGATCTCGTCCACCTTGCCCTGGAAGTTGGAGAACGGCCCGTCGACGATGCGGACCGACTCGTTCTTTTCGAACGACATCTTCGGACGCGGACGCTCGGCGGCCGTCGTCTGGCGGTACAGCATCTTGTTAATTTCGTCGGCGCTGAGCGGGACGGGGGTGGTGCCGCCGCCGACGAAGCCGGTGACGCGCGGCGTATCCTTCACGCGGTGCCAGAGTTCGTCGTTCATTTCCATCTGGACGACGACGTAGCCGGGATACAGCATGCGCTTACTGGTAACTTTTTTGCCGTTGCGGAGTTCGACGACTTCTTCTTCGGGGATCAGGATCTGCCCGATCTGTTCGGAGAAGCCGAAGGCGTCGGCGCGGGTGCGGAGAGATTCGGCGACCTTGCGTTCAAAACCGGAATAGGTGTGGATGATGTACCACTGCTTGGTTTCGTCGACCGGGAGTTCGGCGACCGGGAGTTCGGCGACCGGTTCGGAGACTTCCACTGCTGCGGCATCGGCTTCGGCAGTGTTTTCGGACGCGAAGTCTGCCTCAACGGCGTCGGCCGGGAGTTCGGCGACGGGGAGTTCGGAGGCGTCGAGTTCTTCGGGCGCGTTATCGAGTTCCGGCATGATTATTTCACCAGCGCAGACTGGACGCGCACGAGCGTTTCCTCGAGCACCTGGTCGACAACTTTGAAGTAGATCGCAAAAATAAAGACGCTGAGGATGACCACCACGGTGGTGGACTCCACGCGGGCGCGGGTAGGCCAAGTGACGCGCTTCATTTCACTGCGGATATCCTGCAGATAATTGCGCGTGCTGTCGATCCAGTTTGTTTTAGTAACTTCTTCGCCTGCCATGACTTCCTTCGCGTACCTTTACTCTTGCGCCGCTTCGGTCGATTCTGTTTATTGGGAATCTGGCAGGGGCGGAGGGATTCGAACCCCCACTCGCGGTTTTGGAGACCGCTGGTCTGCCGTTAAACCTACGCCCCTTTAAGCCGGGTGAGTCCGCTAACCAGTGTACCCCATCGGACGTCGCCCGTGCGAGGGCGCGAGTGCGAGGAGGGGTGGATTGCGACTACTTCAACACCAAAGTGCTACTTGGTCTCCCGATGCGCGTGATGCTTACGGCACGTGGGGCAGAATTTCTTCATTTCCAGACGTTCCGTGGTGGTTTTCTTGTTCTTCGTGCTGGTGTAATTGCGGTTCTTGCATTCCTGGCACTGGAACGTGATGATTTCTCTTGGCATTTCTTACCTCTTCTCAACAAAACGCTTTCAACAAAACTGCGGCGGACAGCTGAAGGCCGCCCGCCGCAGGTCCAGACTTTTCTCCGAAAACCCTGATTACAGGATCTCCGACACGGTGCCGGCGCCGACGGTGCGGCCGCCTTCGCGGATAGCGAAGCGGAGGCCCTTGTCCATGGCGACGGGGGTGATGAGTT
>Ga0214192_1000051_pt1 | contig 66833 bp, 114 predicted proteins | sample TroBogEpilimnion_44_FD_153030 | JGI IMG/M metagenome (GOLD analysis project Ga0214192, IMG submission 153030) | Freshwater microbial communities from Trout Bog Lake, WI - 29JUL2008 epilimnion | ecosystem: Environmental > Aquatic > Freshwater > Lake > Epilimnion/Euphotic zone | place: Trout Bog... | reverse complement strand
ACCACAGTAGCAATTTCTTCTTTCTTTTCATCTGTAAAAGGATGAATAGAACCTTTACGACCATTGCAGTCTTTACAAGCTGGGCGTAAATTAGAGCGAACATGTGCACCACCCTTTGAGAGGGGGTGAACATGGTCCCACTGAACTACGTCTAACTCTACGGAACAAATCCAGCATTGGTTGCTGTACTCAGCGAGAATTTCGTCAAATGTTTTTGCTGTAATCTTTTCAACCTCAGAAGTTACGGCTGACGCTCTTTTCTGAGCACGTCGTGCTTTGTTTAGCTTTACTCGGTAAGCAGATGTTTTAGAACGACCATGGGTGGTCATTTGCGCCTTAACAACTTCCGTATGGATACATCCACATGAGCTAGTGTTTCCGTTTTTTACAGTGTACGGACAAATAAAAGAGCTGTTCCCACATGAACAGTTAAACAATTGAAAACAACGCTTACGACCGTCTGAACGAACACGGAGTTCGTGAGTCTCTGTTGCTGTCAGTCTACCCACAGTAGTGCCAGCTTCAATTAAGGACAGCGGCATTATTTATCTTTCTTCTTGTCTTTCTTAGAGGACTTTTTGTCGGTAGCAGCTTCTTTTTTCTTTTTGTTTGCAAAAGACTTCTTAGCAATTTCTTGACGACGTGATTCTTCAGTCGTGTCAATGAATCGTCCACCAGATTGAATGTAGCGCTCATGAACCCAGTGTGATGCACCTGGATTTGGATAATTGGAATACTTAGCTTTGGCTTGCGCCACAATCATCGCATACAGCTTTTCATTAGCTGGTTTACTGGCCACTACAACTCCTCTTGATAACCCGATAGCCCCCACACTAATGCGGGGGCATACGGATGTCTGTCTAAATTAGTCGTTTACGACTGTTGCAGATTGACGCTGTGTGCGTCCACCTGAGCGAGCAACTTCTTCAATTTTAGCTGCTGAGTTGTCGCCGTTTGTTCCGTGTGCAAACTCGCCCAAGAATGTTGGAGCTTCAACCCATGAGGCTGAACCAACATGTGCACGCTCTGCAAGAGTTTCTGCAGCTGGCTTCTCAAAGACGTTTGCATTGTGGTTAGGGCGTCCTGCTGCAGGAACAAGTCCTTGCATCATGCCCTTCTGGAAATCGCTTGGGACGTCAGTATCGGTTGCGATACCTTCTTCAAAGCGGAGAGGACCACGACGTGTGGTGTTTGCTGCTCCCTTGCGCTCGTACGATTGTGGCGCACGCTCTGGGAACTGTGGTGCTGGGGAAATACCCATTTGGAGACTCCTTAAGGTTTATAGATGGAAGGCCATTCCAGGTAATAGTTTCCTACCTTTTGGCCTAGTTGTGTTGTCTAACTAGAAAAAAGGATTACTAGAAGCAACTACTTCTGGCATTACCAAGTCCTGAGTTAAAGAGCACGCAATAGAAAGAGAGTCAACAAAGTCGTCATGGGAGTAGGCCTCATCAGGGGCTGCTACAAGGAAATTAGGGCCTTTGAATGTTATTTCTGCATCCGTCATTTGCTGGTAGAAGCGCTTCCATGTACGAAGGCGCCGTGTCTTTGCATGGGCAGGCCAAGAAATCATGTCTCGTTGAATAAGCGCCTGTAAATGCTTCCATCGCTTTGACTGCTCTGATGGACTAGAGGTGATGGGCATAACCTCTGCACGAGGAACAAGCAGCTTCAAACGTTGGGCTACTGCGTCTCCCACACCGTTGGCATCTACTCCTATAGCAAGGACGTCATAGTTCTCCAAGAAGTTAACAATTTGAAAATACTGTTCTTCCCAATCATCGCCTTGAAGTTCAAGCCAGTTTAAAATACGGTGGTCAAAGTAACCAAACTCATCTGGTCTATCCCAGTCAACCCATACAACGGTAACTACTGTGGAGTCAGTCTTACGTGCAGGGTCAATCCCAACAACAACCGGTGTCTTATGCCAGGACTTGACTAGCTCTTGAGAGGTATCACCAAGCTCATCCATCTTAGACGAAGTAATGAACATACCTCGTTCAAGGAGCCACTTACAGCAGTATGACATTTGAAACTCATCAGACTCTTCACCGATACGTAACATCTCTTTTCGGATAGAGCGCTCATAGTTTTTGTTGTACTTAATAACTTCTTTCCAATCCCACTGAAAGTGGTTTTGGCGTGCACCACGTCCTGTTTGCCGTCTGCGGTTTAACTGGATTGCTTTGTAAAAGTTATTCTTAGAAGTTGTTGGAGTACCGGTCTTAACCATCGTACCTGCATAGTAGGCAAGCATAGGAGAGATTGATTTAGAAACAACAAAGTCGTCAGCTTCTTGGCACTCGTCAATGACGATGAGGTGGAACGACTTAGATTCAATCTTTGCACGAGGGTTAGCGGTCATCATGGTGATGCTGGAACCGGAGTTTGTTAACTTAATCTGGCGAGTAACACCGCCTACACGAGCTGCTTTATCGTCAATTTCCACATCATTTAAAATTTCTAACGCACGCTCAGAAGTAAGGCGAGTCACTGCACGTCCAAAAAGTGTTTCTGCCTGTCCTTCAGTAGGAGCAAATAGCCCAACCCACACACCGTCTTTGAACTTGCCTAACAAGTCTGGATAAAGCTTTGCAAGGCGAGGAAGCAAAATCATAAGAGTAACTACAGTGTCAGCAACTGTTTCAGACTTACCTGACTGACGAGCAGCAAGCGCTGTGATTTCTTCAGCATCGTTAATGATGACTGATTCCATAATGCGACGAGCTAATGGCTTTTGGTATGGATGCAAGTCATGACCCACAAGGACTTTGAGGAAGTCCATCATCTTGTCAATGAGCTTGTCTACAAATTGCTGAGAGAGCTCGTCTAGCGGTTCGTCAATTGGAGGAGTTTCATCCGGCTCTTCGTCTTGAAGATAAAACTCCGGGTTAATTTCCTCAAACTTGGTATCGTCAAAATCAATAGGCACAGGTACTCGTTTCTTGACTAGACCCACCGTGAAGTGGGTCGTCGCCAGACCAAGAGAGAGGTGAAGCAAGAAAAGAATAACACATCAGTAGCGTTTCTTTAGTTCCTTAGCGATGGCGTGGAAAGCTTCTGCTCCTAGCAAAACCTCATCAAGAAGAACGTCATTCTGACTCTTTTGCCATTCGGTAATAAGTCTGCCAATTGTGTACATGCTGTGCTCCATCCACTGAATCAAGTCCGGAGTAGAAATCTTCGCTACTCGTTTCTCTATCCGAGTCTGGGGCTGGAGTCCATCCTGCTTCTTTCGTAAAATCATCGTATGTAACTTCCCGTGTGTTGAGTGCCGATTTTAATGCTTCTTCTTCTGTTTTTATTCCTGTCCACTTTCCAAAGGCTAATGCTTTGTACTTGGGCAATCGTAGCAAATAAGGTTCTGAAGTTCTGAAGGGCTCATCAATTTCTTGAGTCCATCCACGAACAACAAACTTCTTGCCCCAGACAACTGGTAGGTCAATGACCTGGAAAAAATGCTTTGCTCCGATGCTGTGTACCTTTGGCATTTATTTCTTTCTGGGTGGCTTTCCACCATTAGACGGATTTTTACCTGCTTTTTTCTGGTCGTACGTTTTGTACTTTACACTGGTTTGGCCAGCTACAGAGCCCTTGTTAGTGCCACGTTGCTTTTCAGCGTTGTGGATTTGAGCACCACGACTAAACCTATAAAACGCACGTTGTGCTGACTTAGAGAGGGTGCTTACGTCAGCTGGGCCACGAGGTTTAAAGTCAAGCATCTGGTAGATAATTGCGCCCTTAGAACGATTAGCTTTGAATGCTTTCCATTCGTTGGCGTCTACTTCGTAGTAGTTGTAAAATGTTCCATCACGGAATACAACAGTGAGTTTCTCTTCGTCCTCGTCATAACCTGCTGCAACAGTACGAGGACGTTGAGGGTTAGTGGTAGAAGTAGGAATAACAGTTAAATCTGCGGGGGAGGAATCTTCTCCACCTTGTGGCCCCTTGTAACCAGGGACTTTTAAATCGCCCGTAAGGGGGACGACTTCGTAGAAAGGTCTACTAGAAAAGCCTTCAATAGCATTGTAGAGCGTGTCCATAGACATCGGCTCACCTGCAAGATTGTTATATTGGATTGGATTGTAATAATCCATAGATTGAGCGTCGTTGTACATGACGTCTGTAATCTTATTAAATTCGCCTTTAGAAGCGGCTACTGGCCCACCTTGGAACTCGTCGCCAAATATCTGGCGCCCTAAAGAGTTAAGCATTTCCTGAGCAGACGGCTTTGGCACTCGGGAATTCCGAGCGCCTCCACCGCCTGCAGGACGAACCATCTAAACTTGGGTTATGCCCAAGGAGTGACTGTGATTGCTGAACCTGCTGCAACGCTTGATGTACCTGCTGCAATTGATTGAGTCTTGATTGTTCCGGTAACGCCAACAGCGGTACCTGAAAGACCGGTCAATGAGAGAGCAGAAGTTGGAGTTGTTCCAACAACAAGGGTGTTAGCAGTGGTTGAACCGTCAACAATCCATGAACCGTTAGCAGTTGCATCAACCGAAGCGATTGTTACCAACTGGCCAGCTGAGAAGCCGTGTGCAGTTGAGGTCAATGACAATAGGTGTGAACCATTGGTACGAGATGCTGCTGTGATTGACTTTGAGGTGTTGGTTGCTGCACCTGCTGTGGTTACAACAAGCTCAAGGTCCTGAAGAGTGTCTACTGCTGTAGCAGTGACTACACCGATAACGCTAGGAACTGTGACAAACGCAGTTGGAGGTGTTCCACCATCTGTGTTGCCTTGGGTGTTAGGGGTGTAAAGAGGGTAGCCATTCCAGCCAGCCTCTGCGATGTTGTGTCCATCCTTGGTGTAATCCAAGTTTGAACCACCATTGGTGGTACGAACATCGTTTGGTTGAAGTGGGAAGTTACCCCACACAAAATCTACTGCTACGTTTCCAGCGGAATCCAGCAGATGACCATCGTTATTAGTAGCCATTTATTTCCTCACAATCATGATTGTCTAAGTCAGCCTCAAGAAGTACTTCTTCGCAAGCCCGGCATTTGAAGAAGCGTATATCGTCTAATCCAACGTGTAAGGAATCCGAATGGTGCGGGTCCACTTCCATCCGAGGTTGGGCTAGAACTTCAGGCGGAAACGGTCCTCTAGGACTGTGCGCTACCGATGGTACAGCATGACCCTGTATTGCGAACTTGCGAACGAGGGGCATTATTTATCCGATGCTGTAGTTGTCTTTTTCGCTTTTGGCTTAGGTGTTTCTTCTACGACAGACTCAGGAGCTGCTTCTGGAACAAATGCTTTACGTCCCTCAGCTAGAGCAGCCTTATGCTCATCAGTCTTAGCTAGTAAACCTGCATCACGTCGTTCATGTAGAAAACGTGGAAGATGGTTATCGCAGAAAAGAATAGTTGTATCTTGGGCGATTTTGTAGACGTGCTCAGCGTCTTTATCGCAATTAGCACACTTCATTACCACATCACCCCGTGAGTAAATTGCTTTCCTAAATACATAGGTGCTCCGCCTTTCATTGGTCCAGGTGTGCTCGCTGTGAGGTATGCAGGAGGCAACATCCCAAAGTTACGCACTATTTGTCCGTATGTCTTATTAGAAGGGTTTTCTTTTTGAGACAGCTCTTCTTTGGCAGCCTCGTAAGACTTACGGGATTTAGCCATTGTTACTTATTCTTAAGAGAGACTGCTTGACCCTTAGCATTACGACCTACAGATGCAGTGCCTTTTAGAGAGCTAATTCGTGGCGCCTTTTTAGGGGGAGTCTCATTTTTTGGCTTTAGCGACATTGCACGTCCGGTCTTAGGGTCACGACCGACGACAGGCTTAGGAGCTTCTTCTTTAGCTGGTTCGCTAACTGTCTGTGACTCTGGTGCGGTTGTATTACGCTTAATAGAAGGCATTGTTGGCATACCAACATGAACAGGGGTAGGGGCAATGGTTGTTGAAGTTTCTTGAGTAGTTGCCTCTGATGTAGGAGTGGTTTTAGCAGCTTTTGTTTTCTTGGTGTATTGAGCGCTTCGGTTATTGACGGCGATGTGTACGCCGGTACCGCCTTGTGCATTCTTGTGCGCCGCACCCATGAACTCCATGTCACGGCGATGCTCGTTGTCTTTGGCTTCTTCGTTCACTACGTGAGCGCCTGCAAGCATCCACTTCTCATGCTCGTGCTGTGCGTGCTGCAACCGAGCAGCACCAAAACCTTTTTGCATTTCTGAATTGCGATTTCCCAATTTACGGGAAATGTTTTCAAAAACGTTACCTCCGGACTCACCGAAGTTTACAGAGGATTTATTCATCTCAGCCATACGCTGATTTTCCCCTACTTTGTTGGTTCAGTCTTACTATCTGTCAAACAATTTTCAATGGAAATAAGGCGCTCGCCCATCTCTACAAAAGCTTCTACAAGTTTGTTTTGAGTCTCAATTACCTGCGCTTGGTTGGTGTAAAGGCGGTCTACCTTGTCTTTCGTAGTGCTTCCGCCGTTATTGCTGAGTTCTCCATCAAGCTTATTCAAGCGTTCCATGACTCCTGGGACACGGTCACGTCCAGGTGTTGCTTCTTCACCTTCCCAGTCACGCATAAAGCTTTCCATCCAGTGAACCCACCGACGTAAGCGGGTAATAAGGGGCTTAAACAACAGTCCTAAGCTAATAAGAGCGCCAGCGACAATTCCCAAAGTGGTAAAGAAAGTTGTCACTGGCGGCTCCTAAATCAGTTACTTAGAGTTTTTTGCGATGGTCTTCTCTGCATCAGCTGTAGCAGTTGCTACGCCTTCAGCAACGACAGCCTCTGGAAGGCCGGTCTTCTTAGAGATAATGTTAGCAACTGAGTTTGGATTCAACTTTGCAAGCGCTGGTGCAACCAAGCCTGCTGCAAGTGCCCAGAGGACAGACTTGTAGTCATGGTGACCAGGGGTCTTGAGTGTGACGCCAACGATACCGATTGCGGTACCGGCAGATGCGTAAACATAGTGCTCAACGAGCACGAGGACTTTCTTGTTCATGTATTACTCCTAATTAGGTTGGTTAGTTCTTGTCCTTGGGGTTGCGAAGTCGGAACGTCACAATCCACAGGAACAAGGAAATAAGCGTAGCATCCCCTACCACTGTCTTGGCGCTTCCTGTAAGCACTAGCCATGCTGAGAATAGACCGACAAAGGTCCAAATCTGGTTAGCAAGGTCTGCTAAAAGGGCTTTGATGAGTTTCATTAGAACCTCTTTCTCATTCTGATAATGGCGCCCCCAACAACGGTTGCTACCAAGATTTTCTTTGCTTTCTTTCTTGTAACGGGAGACATGTCATTACCGAGGTTTTCCATGGCAACAAATGTCTTGTTGATTGCTTCTACTCCAGGCACAGCTGCAAGAGCTCCCGTTACTGGTTTCTCTACAACAGGTACTGCGATGTCGGGTGCGTTAAACGTTGTTCCACCTACTTGGCCAATAAAGGTTGCTGTAGTAGTGATTGCCTCTGGAGGAATGGGCAATCCTGAACCGGGTGGTGGTGCTGGAGGTGTGAGTTTTCCGTCTTCTCCCACAACTTGCGGAGCTGTCTTAGTTCCAAAGAACTGGATGCCGCCGTTCTCCACTCCTGGCTTATCTTCCTGAACATGTGCTACTAGGGCCGTTGCAGGAGGAACTATTGGTGTAGTGTCAGGCAACGAATTTGGATTATCAGGAACGAGGTTTGTTGATGAAGGCGATTGCGGTGTTACTACCACTGGCGGGGTCGGTGCTGGTGTTGGAACTGGTGCGGGTGAAGGCATGGGCTCTGGCGTTGGTGCTGGGCTCGGTTGTGGCGATGATGACGGCGCTGGCGTGGGTGCTGGCGTTGGGGCAGGGGTAGGCGATGCGTTATCAGTTGGCGTCGGTGCTGGCTCAGGTGAAGCACTTGCGGAGGGTTCAGGTGTCGGAGCAGGGCTCGGTGCAGGACTGGGTTCTGCGGTTGGAGAAGGAGCTGGAGCTGGCGTTGGAGGGGCTGCAACGGGAACAGGCCTTGGCACAGGCTGAGGTTGCGGAGCAGGCGGCACAGCAGGCTCTGGTGCAGGCTGAGGAGCAGGTTGAGGTGTGGGAGCCACAGGAGTTACAGTGGACGAGTCTACAGTTTGAGAGTCGGAAGGACTTTGAATAGATGTGCTTGATGTGTCGGCAATTACGGTTGAAGAATCAACAACTGGAGGAAGAGTTGGCTGAGGCGAAGGCTGAATGGTTGCGCTATCAGAAGGACTGGAATCGGATGTTGACGTTGGTGAATCAGATGGACCGGGCATTGGAGAGGGAGCAGGAGTTAACACTGCGACTGACGAAGAGTCTGACGGCGAAGAAGTATCCGATGAAGAAACGGAAGAAGTAGGTGTATCAACTACTGTTGGTGTGTCTATCACTGGTGGGGATTGCACTACTGGTGTGGGTGGAGTCGGATTCGGAAGATAAATAGTTGCGACGTTAGATACTGCTGAATACATGTGTGCGGTGTCGTTATCAGAACGAACAGTGAAGTTGTAGTTGGTATCCCAACCGCCTGTTCCTGAAAATAAATCTTTGCTTAAAGTAATACTTGTAGTCGTAGATGCTACGGCCCAACCTCCAGAACCTGCATTCCACATAACTGCGTAACGTTCTGGCGCTAAATGCACTGTTGGGGCATCCCAAGTAAGACTGACCCCACCATCTCCCGTAGCTGTTACTACTAGGTTTTGTGGGGCATCAATAGCTAACGGTGGGATAGCAGCTAGAACAGCTTGAGCATTAGCTAATGCAGTTTGTGCAGCGGCAACTGCTGCTTGGTCTGTAATAACTAAATTGTCCAGCTGAGTGGCTACTGTTTGACGGGTTGCTTCATCTGCCTGAGCCGCCTGAATAGCTGGCAGTAGTGAAGGGTCTTTTTGGTAAGTAACTGTGGTAGCTTGCCCAAACCACGATGCAGGAACTACGTTCTGGCTTGTTCCCTGCGTAGAGTAATAAAGGGTAGAACATGACCCTCCACCATTTTGGTAAAACCACGCATCTATGGTGTATGCGGTTCCCGCAATTAATTGCTGAGGTGCGCTCCATGTTCCACCACAGCCTTTATCTCTCCAGTCATTAATGATGTTTTGACCGTTAAGACTCATATAAAAGCCGTCATCAGCGATATTTAAAAATCTATACGTACCTGTTACAGGAACGGTGATGGTTCCATAATAATGAACAGTAACTCTCTGTCCGGCACATCCGTCAATAGAAGCGCCATTCCAATTAGCCGCAATTTGTGACCATACATCTGTCTTACAAAAGTTTGCTGGGTCAGGGGTAAAAGTGTGCCAAGTGTTGTTATAAATAGATACGGTAATTCCAGAGCCAGAAGAAGTAGTTACTGGTATAGAGCTATTATCGTAAGCAGCTTGAGCTTGAGTAACTACGGTAGCGCCATCTACAGCTGCTTGGTCAGCCACTAACTTAGCTTGAGTATCTGCTTGCAAAGTAACGGTTGCCGAATCAAGCGCTGTTTGTGCAGCCTGAACAGCGCCAGTAGCAGCAGCAACCTGTGCGTTGTACTGGTCTATCGTGTAAGTGGCGTCAGCCTTTGCTGGTGATGCGAGTAGTGCTGGAAAGAAAGCTGCAGATAGTGCGACGATTAATGCTGCAAATGTACGCAGTCTAATCAAGTGACCCCTCGGAAACTTGTCAACCCCTCAAGATGCTAATTAAAGCAGATATTACATCGGCTTTCTGAGCTTATTGATAACTTGTTTAGAACCAACTTCTCCAGAAGTGTTTGTTGTCTCTCCTTGCACACCTTTGCCTGGTCCACGCCAAGAAACGATAGAAGGTTTTGCTACAGACTTAAGTGATGGTTCTACATAGGTAAACTCTTGCTTAATACCGCTTCGGTTATTTACTTTAAGAACTTTACGATTAAGTTGCTTGCTCACGGCATTCCTCCACCAGCAGCACCGGTTGCAGCAGTACCGCCTTCACCCATACCGCTTCCGGTGTTAGCAGTCTCGGTGCTTTCTGAAGCGTTATTTTCTGCAAGCTCTTGTACAGGGTTTTCATAGTCTGATGATTGAGTCTGTGTAACATTTCCTACAGCAGTCGCTCCAACCATGTATGGGTATGCTCCCCAACCAAAACCAGTACCGACAAAGCCTGATTCCGTTTTACGAGCGTAACGCTTACGCTGAATTTGCTCATAAGCATGAGCCATTCCATCAAACTGACGACTAAGATTGCTCATTGATGTTTCCTTCGTTGTAGTGGCCGTAGTCTCCACAAGGACCGCCATACATGCCGTTGCTGACATGGTCGTGCTGAACTGCAGACAAAGCGCTGTGTGGATGGTCGTGCGAGTAGTAATACCGTGTAGTTGTTAACGGTGTTGGGTCTTGGTCGTTTTTAGTTGTCATGCTGTAGTAATCCTTCTGGGTCATAAATCTTTACTGCACTTAAAGCCAGCTTGTAGCCGGTCTCTCGTGCGTGATGACCACAGAACAACAAATCTCCGTGCAGAAATGTTGCACGAAGTAAAGCTCTGGCAGAGCAAAGGTCACAACGGTCTTCAGCAGTTAACTCTTCGTGGCTAACTGCGGTGGTCATGCGTTTGACCCTGAGTTTGCCAATGGCATGTTTGCGTGCGGAGAGAAGCGGTTATCAGCTCCAGAGATGTTTCCAGCTCCTGGGCCATCAAACTTGCTGCTCTCAGGCATGGCTTGTTTGCTAGCGGTCATGGCCTGTGCACCGAACTGAACCTGCGATATCATGTATGTAGTTTACCCCTTTCCCCAACTACGTAAGGGCATACTACAATTACAGATACCAGCTATAGAAGATACATCTGCAAAGGATGCGGCAAGAAGTTTGTTGTCCCATCACTTGCCCGAGATTGCGAAGAGAAGCACGAAGAGGAGAACAGACTGTAATGGCAATATACGAATACGCGTGTATGGAATGCGACATTAGCTATGAAAAAGAGCGTAGCATCCATGACGCAGAACCTGAATATATCTGCGACAAGTGTGGCTACGCTCTTCAACGAGTGTATTCACCCTTTGGCCTCTCCTTTAAAGGAGGAGGCTTTTACTCAACCGGTAATCGTTAGTTGTAGTTAGGGTCTGCAGCTGCTGCAGGAGCTACCGGTGCAGCAGGAGCTGCAGGTGTTGCATCCGCTGCTGGAGCAGGAGTTGCTGCTGGGGCAATTGAACCGTCAGCTGCAGAAACGGTAATGTCGTTTCCTGCTTGACGAGCTTCTACCTGCAAGTCTGCGGCAGTCTTAGCTTGAGTATCAACTGCAGCAAACGCTGCGTTAATCTCATCAAGAGTCAACTTGCCGTCATCCATAAATCCACGAGCAAGCTTCTCAACAACAGTTGCACATGCTGTTAGACCTGCAACAGTCATTGCCTTTACGGTTGAGATGTGAGCGATTGCTCCTGCACCGATAACGCCCAATGCACTGGCGGTGAACGCTGCGACAATACGCATCAATACGTTCCAAAAAAGCTTTACGTTATCCTTCACTGTCCTGACTCCGTTCAATAGAATTCCGATTTTGTATTGAACGGGTTCGGTTACGTTTTGTGCGCCTGTCGTTAAATATAGGGGCAGTTTGGTTCAAGCGGAAATCCCCACCTGTAGGCTTGACTAGCCTAGGTTTGTCTTTTTTCACTTCACTCGTTCCGCATCTATCCCCTGCTTACGGAACATTTTAACATTCTTTTTCTTATCGTCGTAGGCTTTCACAACGTCAAAATTGTTTTTAATCTGGTCCTTGAATATCTGCTTCTTGAGCTTCTTGTCCTTTTCGGTGTTATCAATAGGACGCATATACAGGGCGTCGTAAGGAACACCGTGCTGTTGAAGCCACTTCTTGGTGATATCCCGATAGTGGGCAGAGCGAGCGGTGAGGATGATGACATCCTCGCCCTTCTTCTTAGCTAGCTTAGCTTCGGTAACCATGTGAGGGTTGGCCTCGGCGTCACGGGCAATCTTGGCAAATTCTTCGCTCTTGATTTTATGGAGAGCTTCGTAATCCTCAATGTCTACAAGGGTGCCGTCTAGGTCAAAGATAACGGTCTTCTTGTCGCTCTTATGGCGACCACCCTCAAAGGCATTATTTTTGCTCATTGACTAATTATCAGTCAGCTTGGATTCCCATGGCCTCTAAATAGATATCTTTTTCTGTCATGAGGAATTCTTTAATCTGAGTCTGACGAGCCTCAATTTGTTTTTCTGTTTCTGTAATCACTTCTTCTTCCAATTCGTCCTTATGCGTGTTGTAGAGCTCAACAGCGTGGTCCAGTACTGACTGCCATGTGGCAGCTTGAAGCTGTGCGTTTTCCCAACGCTCTTTGATGGGGGCTTCTTTAGCCTCTTTAGCTTTTTCTAAGAGGAATGCTTTTTGTTCTAGCTGTCCGAGCTCAATCTTTTGTTGACGTTTTGACTTATAGAAAATCTGTTCGCTCACTTATATTGCTCCATAGTTTGTAGTGGTCCTGATGAGTAAATGCTAAAACGGCAAGCAATCTCCACTGCTTCTTGTGGTGTTGCTCCTGCTGCCATAGCGCCAAGAGCTAGGTCTCCTCCAGAGCCTATCGCATAAAGACCGTCTGAAGTTCGGCATACCGACAAATCATCTCCAACGTCAAAGAGTTCTCCACCAACAGCCATGATGAAATGGAAGCGCTGTTCTCCGTCTGCTTTGCCTTCTCCCTTACCTTCGTTAAAGTCATAGCCGTTTTCGGTTAAACACTTACGGAGTGTAGGCATTGCCTTAGTGATGACGAAGTTCATCAAGTCTTTTTTATCAGTAGCGGTAAATTTAGGCGGATTCCACATGCGCTGAGCAACATCGCATGGCATTACTTCACCACTACCTGAAATAAGAAAAGCGCCTCTTTCAGCAATCTTCTTCATGTCTGGGTGATTTAACCGACGCATGGAACTTGTAGAGAAGTCCGTTACCTGGTTATCCGCCACGATGACGCACTTATCCTCGTATTGCACTCCGACAATGGTTGTCATTTCCGCTCCTTAATAGAAGAACCCCCCCAGAATAGCATCTGGAGGGGCTTTTCGGTAAATGTCCGTTTTAGGCGGAATGAGACATAATCTCTGCCCATGTCTTAGGACCGACAATTCCGTTGGAATCTAGGCCTGGATGAGCGTCTTGGATAGCAAGGATAGCCTTCTTGGTGGCTGGGCCATATTGACCGTCTGCAGTCAATCCTAGGGCAGTTTGGATGGCAACTACGTTAGGGCCCGTATCTCCTGGGTTAATCTGTCCTGGGAACGCTGGGAGCGTCTTAGGGGCAGGTGTAGCAGGGTGTGAGGCTGCAGCTCCATCGTAGTTAGGACGGCCGAATCCAACCACTGTGGACCAGAGGTGGCGCTTGTTATCTGGCTTGTAGCCACGGACGTTAGAAGCAACTTCTCCGCCGTTATTTGGGCTACCTGCTGGGCGCTTATCTGGAGAGGTGTTGCCCTCTACAGTAGTAATGGTGCCATCTCCATTGTCCTTGAGGACAACCCCCACATGTTGAATTGGGCTGGTAGGAAGAGCGTTAGGGATGAAGGAGAAGTAAATCAAATCTCCTGGCTGTGGGTGAGCATTTGCTGCATCTGCCCATGCACCTGCAGACTTAAATGCTGCTGCACCTGATGGTGTGTACACAGTGTTAGGAATAGTGACGCCAGCTTGCTTAGCGCACCACATCATGAAGGAACCGCACCAAGCCTGACCATCGTGGCCGGTAAACTTGCCGTAATCGGTCTCATTGTCCTTTGGTCCTTCAACTACGCCGACCTGTGACAAGGCGACCTCAAGGAAGCGTGCTGCTGTGCCCTGTGGGTTAGCTCCTACTGGTGGGACTGGTTTTGCGTTCATTTCTTCTTCTTTCTATGTTGGTTGCCTTTGCCAATGTTCTTTGATGCGCTCATGACTTGCAGGTTACTTGCGGACTCGTTGTGCTTGTTGTTGTCCTTGTGGTCTACATGCTCATCCTTAGAAAGCGTGCGCCCAAGAGATTTTTCTTTCTTGTAACGAGCAGTATTAGTACTAGAAGTCTTCTGAGTCTTAGGGTCGTAGATAACGGTCTTCTCACGACCGCCCTTGGACTTATCCTTATAGGGGCCGTAGACCTTCTTCTTCTTTGTAGGAAGTGTCATTTACTTCTCCTATGAAGGCTTTCTACGTGCTGTTTAGCATCACGCAGGGTCTTGTGAATAGTGCCATCCCCTAGGCCGCCCATAACTTTCCATTGCTTCTTGCCTTCATGCCATGTTGGAGCAATGTGGTTCCAAGGGGATGCAGACATACTGTGGATAGTCCCCGTTTGGGTTCTGGTGCCTCTCCACTGAATAGGCGAAAGATTATCTTGGGCGCTCATTACCAGATTTCATCCTCTGAATACTCACGTGGCTTAGTGACGCAAATGCACTTGCAGGTGTCTACCATGCAGACACCCAACTCCATCTCATGCTCGCATTTTACGCATTTGGCCATAGTCATAGTGTAAAGTCTGCGCCATGCCATTTAAGGATATAAACAAAAAAAGAGAGGCCCAACGTAGGCATTATGCGGCCAACGCTGAAGCTGTCAAAGAGAAGGCGTATGCCTGGAAGATTTCTTACCGGGAACGTAATCGCCAATATATCCGAGACTTAAAGGCCACCACGCCTTGTGCGGACTGTGGAATCATCTATCCCTATTACGTCATGCAGTTTGACCACGTCCTAGGAGACAAGAGAGCGAATGTGGCTGACCTAGCCCATGCCTCGGTCTCACTTGAGGTGCTACAGGCTGAGGTAGATAAATGTGAACTGGTATGTGCGAATTGCCATGCTGAGCGTACCCATGGCCTAGAACGTAACCCTGAAGAGGAATAAACGCCGACCGTGCCTTTTCTCTCAGTAACGGCTTAAGACAAGCACCACACAATCAAACATCCAATAGCAATCACGACCACAATCACCATTGGAAGCCAGCTGTCATCTTCCATTAGTAGCCTCCTAGACACTTATCCGAATGGGTATGGATAGAGTATTGCAGAATGTAAGCGCCCTTATTTGGGGCGAATAGTTCGGTGCCACATGCACCACACTCACCCGTCCATTCTTGGGCCATGTAGTCATAGGTCATCTCATTCGTGCCTTCATACGACGTCGCTCCTTCTCGTTGGTTCCTGCCCAATATCCTTGGACGTTATATTTCAATGCAAATCGTAGACAGTCGCTTTTGACGTCGCAATTGCCACAAATCTTTTTGAGTTGGGGCGGGTATTTATCTCCGCTGATAACGAAGAAGCTCTCAGTGTCTGCGCCAGCACAGTTGGCTGAGTCGTAGAACTTTGTATCTTCTTCATCAATGACCGTCGGAAATGAGAAGTGTTCCATCGTGCTCCTTGATGTCCGTAATGAGGGAAGACCATGATGTGATGTGCGCTTTTTCTATCTTATAGAAGACATCGGTGACTTTCCGATAGGGGTCGGTCACGGTCTTCTTGAACCACTTGTCTTTTGTTGAACTATGAACGACAATCATATTGCCGCTCTTTTGGCTGACCATAACATATGCGTAGGGCTTGACCAATTTAGCCTCGTAGCCGGAGACGGTATCTACATAGATATCCTTTTGCCAAAATAACTTGGGGTCTTCGGAGAAACCTAAGTTCCTACTCTTGACCTCTAGGACTAAGCCGTTATCTAGGATGATGTCCTTCTCATTCTCTGTCATGCGCTGGATGTCTGCACGGCTGGAGACGAGCTCCAACTCCGGCACGGTACAGCCGATTCCCTCGGAGCGCAATCGTTCTGCGACTAACTCGTTGAAGCTATGGCCTTCTGTCATCGCCTTGTGGTAGTCAAAGCCTAGCTCTCCCATAGCTCCTCTTCTTTATCCAAAATAGCTTGCTCGTCTTCTTCGTGCTTCTTGAGAAGGTAGGCGGAGAACTCGTAATCCAACTTATCTTGGAATGCTGTCTCCTCCAGCTTAGCGCTGATGGTGATGTACTCCTGAGTGGTTATTCTGCTGTCCACAGGTAATCCTCTACGGCAAGAATCTGCTCTAGCTCTTGGGGTGTTGGCTCATGCGCTTTTTTGGAGATGTTCTTGTACATCTCCTTCTTCATCTCTTCCCGCTTCTTTAACCGGATAGCTTCCTTATGCGGGCTAGTGGTTGGGTATAACTGCTTGGGGTTATGAGTCTCACTAATTTGAGAAGTGAACTGACGTTCTTTGCGGTATTCCATTATGCCTCCTTGTACACCTCAATATAGAAGTACCAGTGGATAAAATCAATAGAGAAGGCTCGGCAGTAATGGTCGTAGTTAATCCCAAAGCCCCAACTGCTCCATTTGCCAAAGCCGATAACAATGACCCGATGGCGGATATTAATCTTCATTAAGTTCTCTTATCTGCTCGTTGACTTCACGGAGCATGTCTTCCAACATGGACTTCTTAATAGCGTAGTAGAGTTCCTTCTCTAGCGGAATGTCCACCATCTTCTTCCATGGTTTTTGTAGTCTAAATTTCATTCTTCTCAGTAACCGCCCCCCATAAATAGTCTTCTTCCATTAAGTCTAGCTCTTCTTGAGTGGGCACTCGGTTATAGCGCCTGGTAACGCCCGCAATCGTGATGTCATAGAGGAATGGCCCCACTTGCTCTATAGCCTCGTAGCTCATTTTTTCTGAACGGGCTTGTGTCACTCTCACAATGGAGTTAGTGGGACGGTGAATGGAATAAAGTGCCACTTCGTCAGGGATACAGAAGAGCTCGTTCATAGATAAGAGGCTACTGCCTTTACTGAGAAAGTTCAAAATCTTGTGGGCGTTTTTAACGTCAGGCCCAAGACGGGTCACCTTAATCTGGCAACAAGATTTATGACCGTTGTCGGGGTGGGAGGCATCCCTGGACGCATATCCCATATCCGAAGATATGTTGCCACCGTGCACCAAGTAGGAGTTGAACCTACAACACCTAGTTCCTAAGACTAGTGCCTCTACCAGTTGGGCTATTAGTGCGAATAAGTGACCTCCCTGGTGCGCTTTGAGTAGAGGCGTGGGAGGTGCTGTCTCTATAGCATATCAGAGAGCGTTGGCTGCAACGGTGGAATCGCCGGTATCTGGCGTACCCACATTGCCTTGCTCCGTGCGGAGCTTCTCCATGTGTTCTGTGAACTGATTCTGAGAAAGAGAACTCATGCCTTCATCTCCTCGTTATTGGTTATTAAAGTCAATCATGCCATTCATCTGGCGAGCACTGAGTACCTGGCCTTGACGAGGAGGAACCTCTCCACCCGCAGCCTTTGCCCACGCTTCTCCCTCACGTGTGCGTAATCTAGAGTGCTTAGGAGTCGGAACGCCAGGTGTGGTCTCTGCATGTTCGTGAGCTGCATTCCACAGCTCTTTAGCGTGACCCTTACGGCGTTCTTTAGGGTCTGTCTCCAAACCTTGAACGTCACCTTGGTGACCCACAACCATGTTGGATAGGTACTTGCCTGATTGCTTATCCGACAAGAGGTAGAAGTGAGGATGCTGAGGGGTCAAATTGGGGAAGTAAGATACTCGGTGGCCCTCTGAAGAATCCCAATGCTCTGTAGCAGGCTTATCAGGATGGCGCTCCGCCATGTGCTTGCTCTGACCCTCTTCACTAAAGAAGGCAGCAGGACAGTGGCTACATGGCAACCCTGGATAGGTAGTGGTGGTTTCCGTATCAATAGGAAGGTCGCCACCGTGCTCATCATGCTGTGCTGCCATGGAGTAATTGTACGGCTACTGCCTAGCTTTTACTGGAGAAAAAATATTAACTAGGGGAGGTACTAACGTAATTCCCGAAAATGTTCTGGGTGCACTTTAGGTGGAATGTACTTCTGCCCTGGTATAGAGCTGAAATCTGTGGTCAAGTGAAGAGGAGCGCCTACGCCCTTCTTCTTACGTGCTTCCTCGCCCATGCCGTGCTCTACTGAGCCAACATAGACAGGGACATGGGTCAACCCAGCACGTTCAGCTGCGATGAGCCTATGGTGACCTTCTGCAAGGTAGCCCCAGTTATGGGCATCAGAGTGGTAGATAGATAGAGGAGTCTTAATAACTCCGCCGTTCTTTAGCTCATTGGTGAGGTTGCTGATAGTCTCTTCGCTTAAAGGCCCATGAGACTGCTTGCCTTCACGGTCATACTCTCTATAGCGCTTAACAACAGAGATAGGCACCATCTTGGTTACTGAGTGTGAGTCATCCCCCTCAAGGTGGCCTTTGCCGCCAGAACGCTCAATATTGGTCCCTTTAGGGATTTGACCACCAAATTGGCGAGGATTGAGCTTCATATAGCAAGTTTAGGGCTACTGCCTAGGTTACACACCCTCAACCATGCCTCTCACCTGGCCATGATTGCTGATAATTACGCTTAACTGTGGGGGTGTCACACAATTTAATCGTGATTATTTATTACAACTTGTTTCTAAAAGAAGTATTTATTGTTCTATCTCTGCGTAAATAACTACATAACTAATTGTTTGATAGCGATTTTGATAGCGAGTTATCTTTACTAATTGGCTACTGCTACAAAATGCAAGTGGGATAGTGCGTATAACACCAGACCATACGGCTCACTTCGGCGGTGTTATCAGGTACTTATAGTCAGCATTTCATACTAACTATTGAGTGATGTGATTATGCAAGCATTGTGTATCACTAACAATATGAAACATATTTCATAACTAATAATCACAACGAATAGTTATATCTCTCTCTTATATATATACAGAATAGTTATCTCCCATTGTTCTTTTACTAAAGAGGGGCGTTGCCCCTCTTAAACTCCCCAATCAACCGCACTACATATTCACACTTGCATTGTTAAACACAATTCATTAACAATAAATATCTACGGGTACTTCAGTAATCAACAATAATTATTATTGCAATCTTCTTTTGTATTACTTGCATTGTGTAACACGCACTAAGTAATTAACTAATTACTTATATCTATCTTCTTTTGTTTATTTCTTGTGCTGTTACTGAAAATAAACACTCATTGAATTGGGCGCTATTTATGTGCGCTGAAACCAGCGTAAAATACTGCGTGTTGCCGACTTGCCACCCCTGACCCGATTCGGTTACACTTCTCTCAGACGACAACGCCACCGCTTCTCTAGGGTCTGCGAGTCGGGATTAAAGTAAAAACGAATTATCGTTTTGTAAATCTTTATTACCGACTAGACGATTTAGTTAATCACTTGATTACTAATAACACGCACTTGCATAGACCAATACTTCGGTATTGAAATAACAACGCAATCACTCTTACATGAAATTGCTAACGGTCACGCATGAAAAATTATGTGCCTTGTTATGTCATGTGATTCAACTATTTCGTTCCTCTCAATTTTTCGTTGCGAGAGTGTTGGTGGTCGTCTTTCCTACAACTAATACATAAACACAATTACTAATTGCGTTCTATCACTCACTTGCGTTTGTAAGTGAGTGGTGGTGTGCAATTAACACTTGCACAATTACAACAACTACAAAATAAAAAAGGAGAAAATAATAAATGGGGTATAACTTCGCAAATGATTTAGCAAATGAAACTTCTTTACCACTTGAACAACAACTTGCAATTCACTTCTCCGCAAATTGTTATCCACCGATTCCGCAATTCATGGTTCCTGTTGCGGTTGAAGCAATCAACGCATACAGCGAATATGACGGCTCAAAAGTAATCACACTTCCTGCTGGTGTTACCTTCCGTGACTCAAAAGAAGTTACAGGGTTTGAGGTGATAGAACACTTGCGACTTGAAGCGTTTGTTATTCAACAGGAGAATAACTAATGACACTTACTAAACGAGGCAAGCGTGTTCGTGCAATCTTCTTTACGGTTCTTATTGTTGGCGTTGTGTATTGGCTCAATGACATAACAACTCCTAAACAATGCAAGCACAAGACGGTTGCACAACTGTCGCAAGGTTGCATTGACATTTTGTACCCTCACTAATAACTAACAACTAATACGAAACGGAGTTATACATAACATGACACTTGCAGAAGTTGATGATTTTGGCGTAACTATCTTGATAGATGATGTCAGTACCGACAGTTATCTTTCACTCGTATCACTACTGAAAATAAATACACAAGGGGGTAATAAGTAATGGCGAAATCAAATATGCGTTTGTTTGATATTGAGTTGGAAGCGTTGAAAGTTAAGTTGGAACTTCTCATCTATATCAACGAAGAAACAATGACAACGCCGTTTGATGATTACCAAGAACAACGCAAGAAGTTAGAAGAACAAATACAACAACTATCTATTGGGGGTAATAAATAAATGCGTAACTTCTTTAATCGTCATAAAGAAGAACTGTCTCCTGTTGAAGAGTGTATCTCTGCACTATTTACTGCTAACGAGTTTCTTCACCCTGAGTGGTCTAAAGAAGAAGTCGTATTCAATTCACTTCATGCGGTTCGCACCATTGGTCGCAAGCGCAACGCACATAAGAAGTTAATCAAGTATGTCAATGAAGTGTTAGCAATCGCTGAGGATAAGCACAATGAAGTTGTGCAACTAGAACAACAACTACAACTACAAACCGACATAAACAACTAATAGAAACGGAATAAATAAATGTCATACGCAATTCTCGTAAGTGGTCAAGTAAATGCAACAGATACAAAGCAAGTAATTATCGCTGGACTCAATGGCTCTCGTTACGCATGGCAACGCACAACGAACGGCGGTCGTGGTGAAAGCAACGCATGGTCAGTAGTTGGTTACACACACTTGTTTGCACACACACAACTTGATTACCCAATCATTGGTGAAGTGCTATCAACACCACTAACAACAGTTGATGAAGAAGCAATCGCTTCAACAGGTGGTGACATACCTGTTGTGTTGATTCAGAAACTCACCAAGCAATACCGACTACGCCATAGCAATCTTGATTCAACAAGAACAATGCGTGATGTAGTTGATGAAGTTGATTCGTTACTATCGCAAGATGTATCTCTACTCAGTAAGTATCGGAGTGACGGTCGCTCTGATAAGCAAGCAACAATTCAATCGGGGGGAAAAAATATCGTGACACCAAAAGCAATCGCACCAATCGTAATAAATCAAGTTGTACGCAACGAAGAACAATCAACACTTGCATACATACCTTCTTTATCAAGTGAAAGCGTTAAGTCATATATCCCACGCAAGTTTGCAGACGGACTTACAGAAGAACAGATTTATGACTTCTGTATGCAATCACGCAAGAACATTTCGGTACAAGGTCATGCAGGTACAGGTAAGACAACTTCGTTCATGGCATACGCTGGAAAGCGTGGGCTGGAGTTTGGCTCAATGTCATGTAACGCTGGTGTAGAGCCTTCACAATTCTTCGGTCGCTTAGTACCTAATGCAGAAGGTAAGTTGGAGTGGCGTGACGGTTTGTTCACACACTTCTTCCGTCATGGTGGCGTTCTCGTTATTGACGAAGCGAACTTCCTTCCACAAAAAATCGCTTCTGTATTGCATGGTGTTCTTGATGACCGCCGTGTTCTTACACTTCTTGAACATGAAGGCGAAGTGATTACTGCACACCCAAATCTTCTTATCGCTATGTGTTACAACGACGGATACAAAGGCACAAGCAAGTTTAATGAAGCGTTCGCTGACCGCTTCTGGGTTAAACTCAATTTTGAGTATGACACTAACATTGAAAAGAAGTTTATTCCTTCTGCAACATTGTTAGACCTTGCAAAGTCAATGCGTGATGATGCAATCGCTGGTGTTTATGAGACACCTGTATCAACTCGCTTGTTAAAGCAATTCGTGGACTTGGCACAGAACTTGTCCTACGACTTTGCCGTAGATAACTTCGTCAATTCATTTCGTGATGATGAGCGTTCTTCGGTGAAACTTCTTTTGGATTCACAACGACACAACATTGAATTGGAACTTACAGGAAAGGTGAGTGAGTAATTGTTCGTCATTGAAACTGAGTCAGAGATAGAAGCACGCAAGCAACTAAAGCGCAATCGTGTTGTTGCATTGTCGGGTGTATTCGGCAAAGCACTCTCGGTTCTGACACGGCACAAGATTACGGTTCATGTCGTGGACAGACCTGAAATCAAAGCCCCTGCATATTCTTCTACAAAAGAAATGTGGTTGAACCTTGCAGAGATTAAAGATGATTTCACACCACGCTCTATCACTTCATTGAACGGTCTTTCTTTCCATGAGTTAGGACACTTGCGTTACACACCACGCAACGGTTCAGAACTCGTAAAGAAGATTAAAGAGAGTGACAACTCGCAAGAGTTGTGGAACGCATTTAACTGTCTTGAAGATTCACGCATTGAACTTCTTTTGACAGGTTGGTTGCCTTCAATCAAGTCATGGCTTACTGCCACAATGCTTGATTACTTATTGGCTGATGATGAAGCAATCGCAAGAGCGTTTCCTCTTGTGTACGGTCGTAAGTATCTGCCTGTTGAGTTGCGACAACTTGCAAGCGATAAGTTTATTAAGCCTGAGATTCAAGGAGATATATCGGTAATCATTGACGATTATATTTCGCTGATATTTACAGGTAACGATGAACAGACCGACCATGTGTTTGCGTTGATTAAAGCCTTCGCTGACTTGTTGCGTGAGTTGCCACCAATGCCAAGCAACGGTGAAGAAGGCGGTTATGTAATTCGTGTCAAGAACCCTCATGGTCACAACGACAGACCGACAGAAGGATACGAGTCCTCTAGCAATCGCCCTGCAACAAGAGCAGAGCAAGAGCGCAACAAGAGCAAAGCCAATCAAAATGTCATTGAGGTAACTATCAAGCCAAGAGCAAAAGAAGATAGCAAAGTCAATGATGTGTCCGAGGTAAAAAATCCGCAAGCACCAAGCAACGGCACACCAAGCAATTCGGATTCAGAGTTTGATTCCGATTTTGATTTTGATTCAGATATTTATTCTGATTCAGATTCAGAGAGCAACCTTTTTAGTGACAAGCCTTCACAACAGGCTGGTACAAAAGAAGGTAATACAGGTAGCAATCAACAAGTCACCGACACACTTGAAGATATTTTGAGTGATGTATTGGATTCACTATCAAAAGAGATTAACGAAATCGCTAATCAAATTGGAGTGCAATCAGACCTAGACGGCGGTAATGCAGAGACACCGAACAAGGCTAACTACAACGAGGTTCGTGTACCTGACGAGTTGTTTAGTCTTGCAAAGCAATTCGGTGTTGAACTTGAACGCTTGCGTGCTGACTACGACCCTGCATGGCTCAATGGAGAGCGTTCAGGAAAATTAAATGCCAATCGTTATCTTCGTGGTGATGATTTAGATACGGTGTTTGATGAGTGGTCAGAAGGTCGTGATGATGTCTGCGAAATTGAAGCGGTTATTCTTTTAGACCGTAGCGGTTCAATGTCAGGACACAATGCAGACAACGCATACAAGTCTATGTGGGCAATCAAGAAGTCACTAGAGCGTGTGGAAGCAAAAGCAACGGTGATTACTTTTGATTACAAGACGAAACTTCTTTATGGTGCTGATGAGAAGGCTGGTACAACTATCAGAGACGCTGGCGCTGACGGTGGCACAGACCCTCAGCACGCACTCTTGTATGCAAAGCGTGTTCTTGCAGAGAGTGACAAGCCCATCAAAATCGTCTTTATGATTACAGACGGTCAATGGCACACCGAGGCAGGGGAGAAGGCAATCGCTGAAATGCGTAACGCTGGTGTTCTTACTTGCCAAGCACTTATCAGCGACTACGACCTTAATGCTGATTATCTAAATGATATGCGACATGGGTTTGAGTTAATGACTTCAATCAAAAATGCAAAAGATATTCTCACATTGGGCAAAGACCTTGTGCGAATTGCAATCACTCGCAATCTTGTGAGTGCATAAAGAAGATACAACTATGGGGCAATCAAATCGGTTGCCCCCAATCACAATACGAAACGGAGTAATACTTAAATGAAACTTGTTGATATTTCAATCGGCAAAGAATATGCAATCGTTCCTTCATGGACTTATACCAATCAAAGCGCACGCAACATAGATACGGTGCGTGAGAATGATGTAGTCAAAGCAACTATCGTCTCGTTAGATAAGTACGAGTACGAGCCAAGCAATCGCAAGAGTGACCCTAATGGCTTCACTAAGGCACAGGCTGGCAATCGTTCTGTCGGTGTATTGGTGTCAGCCGTTGATAGTAATGGCAACACTATCTATTGGACTTCACGACTTGCAGACATTGTTGCAGAGTGGTCTGCACTTGAACCTAAGTGGAACGCCAAGAAGTCTAAAGAAGAAGAAGAACAACGCAAGCGTGAAGAAGAACAACGCAAAGAGCGTGAGTTGCACCGAGTCGTTGATGAAGAAGTAGAACGCTCTCGGGCTTCTGTATCTTCTAGTGCAAAGGACTTGTTAGGTCGTGGAGATGTAACAGTACGAGCAAGCGGATACGGACTTGATTACAAAGCAGAAGTAACTATCACACTTGCAGAGTTTGAGAAGTTAATGGAGTTGGCTTATGAAGGAAAGGCGGTACTAGCATGAAAGTTGAAATGACCAATACAGAACTATCGGTAATCCTTGAAGCGTTGGGAAAGGAGAAGGCATATCTCAACGCACAAGGCTTCCGAGAGTCAGCACACAAGATAAGTGACATACAAGCAAAGTTAAAAGAACAAGGGGGTAAGTAAATGGGTCAAGAACTATTAGATGTAGGTACATACGAAAGACCACAACGAGTCTTTTATCTTGCAACAACAAGCACAGGATATAAGTTTGTTCGTGGTAGTTGGATAGATAAATACTCTCACGCCGTTGTGTGTAGCAAAGCACCACACTTCCGACCTAATCAAATTGAAACTTATGGTTGGTGTCATGGTCGCAAAGATTTAGCAGACCGAAACTTTAAGCGCATGAAGAAGTTTGATGATGATAACGGTAACGAGTATGCACATGAGTTGATAGAACTCGTAAAGATAACTGCTAAAGAAGCAAGAGCAATCAAGAAAGAAGCAAAGAAACAATACGAACAATGGCGTGAGGAACAACGCAACGCCACCAAGGGAAAAGAAACGGAGAATACAAATGACAACAACTAAGCACCGCACAGGTGGTTCAAGAGGCGCTAATGGATATGGAGAATACCAAGTGCGCTATGCAAGTCCTAAGCAACAACTCTTTATCAAGTCTTTATTGGAGACTAAAGAACATGACTACACACTTACAGATGAAAGTATCTCTAAGTTAAATGTGCAGGGCGCTGGAGAACTAATCACTATTCTTTTGGCAAAGCCCAATAAGGCTGGTGTTGTTCTCTCAGCAACAGAGAAGCAACTTGCCTATGCACAAGCCCTGATACTAAAGAAGCAGGGCTCACTAGCAACACTCAATGCGTTCTTGCAAAAGAACAAAGTGCATACGCTAGAGGAATTGCCAAAGTCTGATGTATCAACACTTATCAACGAGTTGCGATACAAGTCCGATAAAGAAGTACCAATCTCTATCACAGATGTCGGTGCGTATCTTCTTAATGGAACTGTCTATTCAATCCGCAAAGGCAATCAAAGTAAGAAGTGGCAAGTGTGGACATACGATAAGAACTTCGGCAAGTATCTTCGTGAGCCAATTCAGACTAAAGAAGATTCAATTCTGCAACAACTCGTACCTACTGACCGACTCACACTAGAAACGGCAATCAAGTATTCCGTACAGACAGGTGTGTGTTGTCATTGTGGTCGCACTCTCACAGTATTAAAAAGTGTGGCTGGTGGTATCGGCCCAATCTGCGCTAAGCGTTACAACTAAGAAAGGAATAACATGAAGGCAAAAGAAATCATAAAACTATTTTCTGAAATGAGTCCTGACGAAGAAGTATGGATTACCTATATCACTAAAGAAGAAATCGTTGTGAAGTTTGAGGAAATGGAATACGAAGATGATAAAGGTAACCTCATTGACACAAGCAAGATAGTTAATGATTCAGTTGTCAAAGATATTTTTGATTCTATTGACAATGATGAATACTTATGGGAACGCTTCAACGAGTCGTACAACGATGCGTGCAATCACTATGCAGAGAAGTTAATTGAAGAAGTAAAAGAAGATACAGACCTATGGGAAACGGAGTAACACCATGTCACAAGTAATAGCACTAGACACAGAGACAAAGATTCAACAGAGTAGCAACATATCTTTTTATTGTTATGTGACTCTTTCAGAAGCAGAACAAATCCTTGTTGGAAAAGAGTTATATGGCACTAACAACATTGAGAAGTACCGTTTAGAAACACTTATTTATGCTGGTTATGGTGACAAGAGTGGTACTAATGAAGGCGTATATCTTGACCGAATAATCGTTCGTGGGTTTCGTAAAGACGGTGCGTTGAAGTATCGGGATACAACCTTCTATTGCAATTCCCCTGCTATGAACAAGGTGTTGTCACAGATTCCTGACTCGTATCACGACCACGCACGCAAAGCGTTTGCAGAACACGCTATCAAGTTACAGCAACAACTAACTGACCTAATTAACATAGGAGTAAAAATTGGATAACAAAGAGAAGGTACAAGTCCTAATCAAGACAAAGAACAAAATGACTAATCACACTCTGCCTAAAGAAGTTGGTGATTCGTTAAGAAGTCTGCCACTACGAGAGCGCCGAGCCTATGCAACTAAGTTGTCTCATGCTGGTTGGACTCTGCAATCTATCGCTAATGAGTTAGGACTAACGAGAGAGGCTATTCGTCTTTATGAGAAGGCAACTTCTAATGATGAGACGGAAGTGCAACTCGCAATCAAGAACTTACCTATCCCCGAACTACCAAAGGTTGAGGTATATCGTGAACGGATAAAGAAGGTTGAACCTACCCCCGAACTAATCGCACAACTTAAAGAGTTGCATAGCAAAGCGGTGTTAGTCCGAGGGAAAGGAAAAATGTATCGTGAAGAAGCAGAGCAATTTACACAACTTCTTTATGAAGCGATAGAGAGTGGTATCTCTACTTACCGTATCGCAAAAGAAATCGGTGTAACCGTTGGCGCACTATCGTTTCGTTTGGTTCGTTACGGATACAAGACTACTAATGGCAAGTCGTATTCATATCGGCAACTAACTCATAGAAAGAAAGATAACAATGCCTAATTGGTGTAACAACGAATTGGTTATTGAAGGGAAGCCTAAAGACCTTAGCAAGTTGATGAAGGCTATTGAGATAACTAAGAGTGAAGCCACAGATGAACATACAGAAAGCGTGTTCTCATGCCACAGGGTTATTCCTAGACCTTCTAGTGAGGACTCAAATTGGTACGAATGGAACATAGCAAATTGGGGTAGCAAGTGGGATTTAAGCGACCCTAGCCGAGATGATTCACAATGGGAACAAGGTGTGTTGTTCTACTCGTTTGAGAGCGCATGGAGTCCTGTCATTGAAGTCATTTCTCAGTTGGCACAAGAACATAAAAAACTTCTTTTTGTTTATACCTATTGGGAAGGTGGCGCTGACTATTGGGGAGAACACCACTACAAAGACGGTAAAGAAGTCTCATACGAAGGCGGTTCTCTCAATGACGCTAGTTGCGATAAGTTGTTAGAACTTATCGGTGACCACCACCAATGCCGAGAGTGTTGGGAAGCCATTGAGTGCGCTAAAGAAGATACACCCGAACTATGTGATGAGTGTGAAGCACGAAATAACGATTTGGATAAAGAACTATGGGAAGGAGATAACAATGGCGGAACTAACGCCGAAGCAACCCTTGAAGAAGCGCAAAGTTAGCAAGGGTGTGTACGAAACAACAGACACTCTCTTTAGGATAGAGAAGGTTGAGGGTAACCGTTGGAGTTGGTTTATCAACGACGGCGGTGTATGGGTAGCAATAGACAAAAGAAAATATCCGACATTGAATTGGTGCGAGATGTGCGTAGAAGCATATAACGAACGACTTAATGCCGAACTACAACTATGGGAAGGGTAAAGAACATGGCAGAAAAGCACTACCTCATTGAACTAACAACACAACTAGGGGTTGTTGTAGATGATAAAGAAGTTACAAAGTCAAAGAGTCTGTATCAGATAGTCATGGATAAGGTGCAACAAAGCATTGACTATCAAGACTTAAACGATAAGGATTACCAAGTCAAAGTGTTAGGAGAGGCAAGTTAAATGGCAAAGTATCTAGTGCAACTAAAGACAACTATCTATCTTGATTTAGAGGTAGAAGCGGTTGATGAAGAACAAGCAGAGCAAGTAGGTATCAACGAGTTTGCAGAACTCATTGACCCTGTTGAACTACCAATGCCATTGGAGTTTGACCGCATTGAAGCATGGGAAATACAAGAACAAGGAGAGCAATAACATGACCGAGGGATTCAAGGCACTTATTACGGCAGAAGTTGATTACACATGGTTTAGGATTCTTGACCAGATTACACGCCACCAAGAAGGATTTGTGTGGCATGAGGTAATTCAACTTCCTAAAGAAGATATGAAAGAAGGTGAGTAAATGGGGTTTGTATCTTCACGACTAATCACAGACCGAGATGAGATTTGGGTGTGTGATGATTGCGGGCAAGAAGGCATACGAGCCAATGGGCATGAGATAACTGCCAATAACGAAGTAGTTATTTGGTTCTGCTTCAACTGCGTGCAGAAGGTAAGACGGCATGAGGTGTGAAAATAAGACGGCTTATCCCACACGCCACAAAGCCGAAAGAGCCATGACCTTGATTTGGAAAAATCATTGGCTCAACAACAACCGTAAGAAGCCTTGTGCTACTTATCGGTGCAATATATGTAGCAAGTGGCACTTAACAAGTCAGCCACAAAGAAAGAAGCCACATGACCAAACTATGTAAGGCTTGTCAGCAAGAGAAGCCATTGACCGAGTACCGTCTCACAACTAATCAAAAGCCATTGGCGAACTGTATTAGTTGTGATGATGAATACAAAAAAAGGTGGCACTACAACAGAGGCTTACCAATAAAGAAGTTTCTGTTTGAGTTTCTTTCTTCTAGTAAATGCAAGGATTGCGGTGAGTCAGACATCATGGTTTTAGAGTTTGACCACACCGAAGATAAGTCTTTTAATCTAGGCAAGTCGCACATGATTAAAGGACTAACAGTTGATGACCTTGCAAAAGAAGTAAGCAAGTGTGAGATTAGGTGTTCTAATTGCCATACTCGCAAGACACACATTGAACAACGCACATGGCGTTGGGAGATGAACGAAGCAAGTCTGCAAAAGAAGTTTGACAAAGCAGATTAAATGATAAAGGGGGATAGGTTGCCAAGTGCAATCTATCCCCCTTTTTTTGTTCTATTTGTTACTCGGTGGTAGGCTGACAGCATGGCTTACACCGTAGAACGCAAGGGGCGTTACACCGCCTATTACCGCAAAGACGGCAAGATAAAGTCTGTCGGTACTTATACATCTAGGGCTAAAGCGTTGAACGCTGGTCTGCTTGCCGAAGAAGGTGCAGAACATCTATTGCCCAATAATCAACTAACCTTTAACGATTACCTTGAACAACTCACGAACAACAAAGAGATTCGGGTCATTACCCGAAAGACATATATCACCCTTCTAAAGAAGTATGCCCTGCCTGTTCTCGGCGGTAAGCGCATATCTGCAATCACCAAGAAAGACATTAAGACCCTGCTAGATAATTTGGCAAGTGACGGGCTGAGTGCAAGCACCGTCTCCCACCTAAAGACTTCTTTAGGTTCTCTCTTTAGGCTCGCCGTTGATGATGAAGCGATAGCCACCAATCCCACCCACCGCATACGCATAGCCGTACCCAAGCCTGACCCGACCTACACGCTAGACCCGAAGGACTTTCAGAAGATACTAAAGAACTTACCCACCGAAGGTAGTCGTCTTTTGGCTAAGTTCCTTATTGCCTCTGGCTGCCGGTACGGAGAAGCAACAGAGTTACGAGTAAAAGACTTTAACTTTCAATCTAAAGAAGTTTATATTCGTAGAACAGTAAGTGATGTAGGCTCTAAATATCATTCCGAGGGAAAAAGATTCCTCGTTGTCAATGCCACAAAGAACGGCAATAAGCGCACCATAGTCGTATCAGAAGCCCTACTAGCAGAGATAAAAGCGTTTGTATCAGCAAAAGCCATAGCAAAAGAAGATTTGGTTTTCTCAAAGCAACACATAGAGAAGCCAAGTAAAATAGGAAGCTCTACCAAAAGCGTAGAGAAGCCTTACATGGTCGGAAGCAGAACATTCCAACATGGAACGACCTACTCATACAATGTAGGTGGTTGCAGATGTAAAGCCTGTCAAGAAGCGGTTAGGGAATACCGCAATCACACAAGAAAGGACAAGAAGAAGGGCAAGGTAGAAAGCCTTAGCAAAAGCGAAAGCCTTAGCAAAAGTCACCTACCTCGTGACAAGTGGCGAGCCATTTGGAACGAAGCCATCAACAAGTCAGGTATTGGCTGGTATCCCACCACTCACGACCTTCGGCACGCAAACGCCACTCAGTTGTTAAAGAACGGTGTGGATGTGCATGAGGTCAAAGAGCGGTTAGGTCATCAGTCAATCGTAACGACGGAGAGGTATCTGCACCGTATCCGTCACCAGCAGTCAAAGGCGAGTGAACTCGTTAATGACTATTTGGAGTGATAAAACCAATGAATACAAAGCAAGCAATATCAAAAGCAAGAGTGATATTGGGAACTATCTCAATGTCAGCAATAGTCCTAGCAGTCGCTATTGGGGTGGCAACACCGGCAATAGCGCCAAGTAAAGCCGAAGCATTACAGGCTCTTGAAGCGCCATATCAAAACGCTACAACCCTGTCAGACACACAACTCGTGGGTCTGCTGAAGGCAGTTGGATTTCAGGGTCAAGCCTTGAAGTACGCTTGGGCGGTTGCAAAGAAAGAATCACATGGAAACCCTCTTGATTACAACGGTAATCGCAAGACGGGAGATAACTCCTTCGGTCTATTCCAAATCAACATGATTGGAAGCATGGGCCCTACAAGAAGGACTTACTACGGTTTGGCGTCTAACGCTGAATTGCTAAATCCTGTGACGAACGCTCGTGTGGCTTATCTAATGAGCAACGCTGGCAAAGATTGGAGCGCATGGAAGGGCGTACATACAACCGTGGTTCAAACATGGTTGAAGGCGTACCCATACAAAGCACCTACTCAGGTACACAAAGCAATAGCAAAAGCGAAGCCAAAGGTGAAAGCCTTAGCAAAAGCAAAGCAAAAGACGAAGCACTAGCAAAAGAAGGTAGCCCCCGCTTGACGGTGGGGGTTACCATTGCTAAACTCAGAAAAGAAGAGGGGAGGAACAATGGGCGCAAAGAAGAATCAACTAAAGATTAAGGCGGCATTGGAAGCACGAATCGCTGCTATGCCACAAGGCTCCGGTTACAAGAAGCCTGGAAGCATGAACAAGAAAAAGACAGGCTACGGTAAAGTAGCCCCGCTAAATAAGTAAGAAGCCTTAGAAGAAGCCCTGTGAAAGCAGGGCTTTTTCTTTATCATTAGGTCATGGCTTCTAACGCATCCCCCAGTGAAATTGCACACGCTAGTTCCGTAGGCAATAAGACCCAACTTCCTAATGGCGACACCATGCACACCGCTCGCCACCCAAACTCAATAGACCATGTAATCCGAGTTACCTCTCGTAACGGCAAGGTTATGTCTGCAACAGTTCACCATGAACCTATCTCTACGGTTATCATGCGTAAAAAGAAGATTGAAGGCGAAGCAAAAGCAAAAGCCGATAAGTCAAAGGCAAACCGAGCAGCTCAGCTAGAGAAGAAGCGTGCTCGTTCAGCAGCAGCTAACAACCAAAACAAGAAGAACAAGTAAAGCCTTAGCAAAAGATAAAGCCCCCTGCAAAAGTAGGGGGCTTCTTCTTTTGAGTCTTACTGATTGTCTTTAATCAACTTTACTTCACACGCATCGGTGGTGCAGTAAGACTCACCAATAGCGTCAGCAGCCATACCAGCATAGACACCAGTGAAGTCAATAGGAAAGAGATTCATAGTCGCTTCCTCATACTCACCAGCAGTGATTTGTGTGTATGGCATCTGTGGGTAGACCTGATTGCCCATAGGCAAGAAACTAATCGTCTTTAACTGACCGTCGTACATGTGAAGGACAGACTCAATGCTCTCTGCTTCCTTCTCAGCATCAAAGGTCACCGTGACAGATACAGAGTTGTCTGACCAGTAGCGTTGAGCAGCAGCAGCAAGGGCTACCTTCTCATAGATACTGACTTCCTTCTCTGCTCTCTTAGCATTGGTCTCTACTGGAAAGAAAACAACACTCGTAGTTTCGGGCGATTCATTTGCAGGTTCTACACGATAGTTAGCCATCTTGAACAAAGGCAACATAGGGTCAGAGTTGCTAAAGCGGATTGCACGAAGGAAGTGCTTACCGCCAGAAGCCCAGTGAACACCGGGAGATTCGCCAGCAAGGATAGAGACTGTTCCCGAAGGCTTAACGGTTGTGGTCTTAATAGACTCACGAATACCAAGCCACTCTGAGTATGTAACATCGTGACCCTTGATGACCTTGTAGCCTTCATCCATCCATGTACGAAGTTCAGACCAGCCATTGTTATCTGCAAAGTTCGCTACACCAGAGATTGAAGTTCCAATACGGCGATTGCGTTGCATGATGGCGTTGGTCTCTTGCCAATGGGTAGGGATAAGAGTCACGGTCTTGGCATAAAGATAAGCAAACTTTAAGGTGCGCTTAAAGTCTTCCAAGTTGTCGTGACGATTTAGGTAGGTCTCAACTAATGTGCAACATTCATAGGATTCTAATGACTGTTCTGCACAAGGGTTGTAGCCAGCAATACGCCAGTCCTTGTTGTTGATTGGGTCAGCAAGGCGACCATACTGACGAGAGACATCCATCCAAATAACTCCGGGCTCACCGTTGCGTGAGATTCCGTCAATGATTGCTGATAGGTCTTGACCAACAGCAACCTCTACAGAGTTGTTAGACATCCAACCGTGAGCCATACGCTCTGGATACTTCTCATAGTTCTTTAGGTTGAGGAAGTCCTCATCGTCTAGGCGACCCATAAGAAGTTCTGCTGAACGGCGAACATTGCCTGAGACCACACAGACACCAATAACATTTCCAATGTCTGCGATATCACGGCGAGTAAGCTTTCCACCAGCACGACCAGAGAACATATTGTTCAAGAAGTCGTGCAACTTCTCTAGAGGCTCATGTCCTGCTGCGGTTCCTCCAAAGGTCTTAATCGGAGCGCCTGCTGGTCGGATGAGCGAGTAGTCAAAGACAGGCTTCTTCGTATCTGGCTTAAGGTAAGCATTGATGAGGGAGGCTGTTGATTCCACCCACCCTTCTCGGGTGTCTGGGATTTCATAGGTATAAGTTTCTTTTGGTTCATAGATAGTAAAGTCCTTATCTGCGCCCTTATCATCAAAGCCCACGCCCACTCCAAGCATTGAGGCTTCCATGAGGAAGGCAAACGGTTTAGCGGGGTCAGTCTTAGTCATTGAGCCAGTAGAGACGAAAGCACAATTCTGTAGGGCAGCCGAGTTGCGTTGTTCATTGACCAGAGGCGTACCCATCACCCATAGACCACGGCCCGGTGGAGTCCACTTCAAGTTAAAAAGACGGTCATAAGCTTCTTTAGCCGAGGCTGCTGCCTTGGCATCCGACCATGGAAGTCGGTTCAATTTGGCGTGGTCTTTCTGCAGGGAATACATACCGTTAATGACCCGCTCACAGACCTCAGCCCATGTCTCCTTCGTACCATCTGCCTTCAAGCGAGAATAGGTACGCAAGAAGGTGATTTCTCCAACCGAATTACCAGCAGCGTCTCGGTAGCCAAAAGGTGGCTTCTTCTCCTTGTAGGATGAGACGAACTCGTTGGCTAATTCAAAAGAAAACAAACCCAATTTGCTACCACCATTTCTGTAATTGTGTAAATACCCCCCAATAGGAAGACCTATTGTGACGGAGGAAAACCTACCATGCACTTGTTAACTTTGTTGACGGGTTCTCCCCAAGTTACAGGGTGAACCATGATTAAACTACAGCTTTACGCTGTTATCAGATAGCTAATCTTCTATAGAAGATTGGATTATCTTGGTGACCTGTTCTTCTTTGAGGGCCTCTGGCAACTCACGGAGAGCCTGAGCCTTATCCCCGAAGATAGCCGAGAGAACTCCGCCAGAAGATTGACGGCTGGCAGTAATCTGAATGAACTCCTTGTCCGAGTTCATGTCGTTGATTTTCTCCACCATTTTGATAAGGCGGTCAACTTCCTGAGAGACGTTCGGGTCAGCATAGCCACCGTTCATTTCTTCGGCAAAACGCATAAAAGCCACTCTTTGACCCTGCATTTCAATCATTGAAGTCATCAAAGCCTTAAGCTGGTCTTTGGTCTTGACCTCAATGGGCAGGTTAAAAGCACAGGTATTTTGGGGCTTGAAGGCTGGGCAGTTAGCTGCGACGAAGCAGGTATCGCACTGTCTTAAAGACGATTGCTGAGTCTGAACAACAGGGATGTCCATGAGGATGTCTTTGCCGTTGTCATCTGTCTCCACCACGGTCTTCATCTTGTAGCCGAAAACAGGTAGGTTGGTGACCTCGTTTGGGTCTCGTTGGACGACTTCTGAGCGCTCAACTTTCCGCACTTCGGGAGCACTGTTATCAGAAGGGTACCCCCCTAGTTCCATCATTCCTGACAGTAGTGGGGTATCGCTGTTATCAGATACTTGGGCTTCTTTGCCCCCTTCAATAATGTGAAAGTTAGGGGTTTTCTTGTCCATGGCTGTCTCCAACTGTAGGTATGACCAGACCGCAACCTTAGTTGCTTCTAGGGTGTTATCTTGGCTAAACCCCAAATAGTCCAGTCCTGCCTTCTCCACAATAGACTTGTAGCGAGGGCGTGCTTGGTCTTTCATGCGCTTGGGGTAACGCTTAATCTGAGTGCCATCCCATACGATTGTTTCCCCTCGGCGCATAGGCGACAGCCATGACAATGTGCTGGCTGAGGCAAATGGTATCTGCCTAATGTTGTCCGGCTTGGCACAGGCAAGGGCGTGGTAGGTGGTTCCGTACTGGCGCTGATAGCCCCGTGTGAGGGCGGCTAAGCTGGTTACAGACTCAATCTCGTCGTTGGGTATGACCACGTTCCGGTGGGTGGCAGAGAGGCGTTTGAGGTCTGGTAAGCCGTACTCCTCATGCCAGACAACCCAGAACTTAAAGTCATGCTCGTAGAAAGGGCGTTGAGCCTCTACCCAGTCTCTTCCCAGAATCAGCGAATCAAACTCCATATAGGCTGAGGCCCTCTCGCTGTTATCCACCAGGAACTCCTGATAGTCAGCGGCTAAAGAAGTTAGCTCTTCTTTTGAGAGTCCTGCCTTCTCTGCCTGGGCAGCTCCAGACTCAATGAATACCTGAGTATCAGAGTCAAAGTGCTCGCTAATCAACCATCTTTTGGTTGTAGGCAAACCTCTTTTACGAAGCGTCCAATAGTTGAGTCCGTGCGACTCAACTTTCTGACCATAAAGAAGATTGCGATTTGAGCCTACCTCAGCTCCGCTAAAGATGATACGCATCAGTCAGACCAGAGCTCAGCTTCTTTTGGCTTCTGAGCGTTCTCAGAGCGAGCTATGTTCACCCGGTTGATAGAGGCTTCAATGTCCGACCATTTTCGTACCTTCTTTGGGGCATCAGGGCGGTTCTCAACGACAGCAAATCCCGGATGGCTAAAGAGGACTGCGGGTACTCGTTGCTCCTCAAACACCCATGCACACATGGCAGGGTCAGCATCTACATACATCTCAATAGGGGCCCGTGACCTAGACATAACAAACTGTCTCTTCTTTAAGTCTTCGCCTTCCAATGCAAAAGAAGAATCAATCAAGTCGTCATAGTTGATGATGCCGTGAGACTGAAGCCATTGTTTGGCATCAGCTTCTCCACGAGAAGTCATAATAGCTACACGGTTGTTAATGTTTAGGGCGTAGTAAAGGGCGACACCTGCTCGGATTGGTTCTCCCGATTCCGAACTGAGTACGCCGTCTAGTGATACGAGTATATTCACAATTTATCCTTGTCTAATGCGCCTTTTTACAGTCGCTTTGGATGCTCGGTAATTGCCTGTTTCTCCAGTAATGGCTGATTCAGGGTCTTTATGTACGTCTTTGTGTGGTTCTACTTCATAAACATAATTACCACCTTTGTCAGCAGCATAAGCGGCTGCGGATTCTGGTGAATCAGACATGTACACATGTGCTCGGTTATTAAATTCTTGTGGGTCTATGTCTGGATGAGACCTAGAATCTTCACCTGTTTCGTTTGGGGGCAAAAGAACGTCGCCTTTTTTGAACTTCTTATTGGTTCCGTGAAAAAGGACTGCGGATAAATTGCGATTACTCATCCTTTGGCCCTATACGTTGCCGCTCTTCTAATGAGGGTCTGAGTATCTGGCAGTTCAATGCCATAAGTTTCTTCAGCCTGTTGTGCTTTGTATGCTGACCAGTACTCAGACATCTTTCGTAGGGCAGGAACGCTTCCGTACTTCTTTCCAGCCTGCCATCTGTAGTTGTAAAAGTCTGAGTAGCCTTCTCCGTTTGGACTAAAGGCAAACTTACGTGCTGCGTGTATATCCTCATACAGCGCTGAACCCTGCATCAAAGCAGCGTGCATACGTGCTTCTGCGTTACGGCGAGCAGCATCGTTCTGTGCGTTTTCAAGGTCTGTAATTGCTTTAGTATAGCGGGTGACAATCTCTGACGCACGAGACAGGTCACGCTTTGCTACCTCATCCCACACCTTGTTGTGTGGAGCATGGGTTTGGGCAGGATGGACTGTCCACTCGTTGTGGGTTAAATCGTAAGCTGCGTATGGGTTGATAGTACGAATATCTGTTGCACCGGGATTAACATAGAACGTGACTTCAAATCCGTTCCAGTTTTCTGTCTCAGGTTGTAGATAGTTACGGAAATCTTCGTTGAGCATCTTGCTGATTTCCACATCGCCAAGTCCTGCAAACTCTGGGTGTGCTTTACGGAATTGGATATAGTCCACTCCAATAAGGACATCCAAGTCACCGGGTTCACGTGCTGCTGACCACTGGTAAGAAACTCCAGAGCCTGCAATCCATACGTGTGACCACAAATCAGGATGGCGGTACTTCTCGTTCAAGAATCCAAACAACAACTGCAGTATGCCGTTACGCACCCATGGGTTGAGGTTGGTGCCAGTAAAGAGACGTGGGTCTAACTCAGTCTCAGGGGCAGAAAAATAGGAAGTAGCCGAACCCTGAATATGGACAGGGTTTGAGTTACTTCCTAAGTTCTTGAACATACCCTTAGTTTACGGGTGGGGTTAGTCCTCTATCGCTTAAAGCGTCAATAATCTTTGACTTAATCTCTGCTGCTTGGTCAACAGGTTGGATATTAGCCACAACTAGCTTTGCAATACGCTCTGCAAGAAGTTGGTTTTCAATCTCAGAAACTAACTCTTTGCTTGCTTGGTAAATGTCAAAGGTAGTTGCTGGACGGTCAATGGTATCGCTAGGTTCTACTGGCTTGGTAGAGATGCTTCCATCTGAGTTCAAAAGAACAGTAAAAGCAGCTACAGCTTTAATTGGGTCGCTCATTACATTCCTCCTATAAGTTTTTGTTTACGTTGGGCTACGCCGATTGCTACAGGGCAGAAATCGCATAGGTATGTCTTGGGACCTGCTTCGTCTTGGTAACGTGCCATGCCTTCGGCTTTACGTTCTTTAACGGTGTTAGGAACCAATAGCTTCTCTTTGATGCGCCAATCGCTGCAACCGTCTTTTGGCTTGTTATGGCGTTTGTAACAATCCATTGCACCTTCCATGAAGGTAGAGCGAGAGTCGTAGAATGTGTCATCAACTTCTGCAAGACCCTTAGAACCTCCGCCTTTAATCTGGCGAATAATTTCTTTACGGGATTCAGGCTTTGCCCATGCTCGCAAAGGAAGAACGAACAACTTGCCCTTGTGTGGCTCTCCTGATGGGAAAACGTGTTGTTCGCAAGCAATAGCCAACAAATGGTCTTGCTCTGGTTCCCCATCAAATGGGGGAAGTTCTTCTAGGGTTTGGCAAACAAGACAGAACAACAACCGAAACATCGGTTCGTTGTCCATCTTCTTTTGACCCAAAATAGGGACGTTGCTCATTGTGCTCCTTGTAGTAGACCGGTTATCTTAGCAGATTATTGACGAGCTCCTTGGTGACCTGCAGTAAAGTGTCCGCTCAAAGAACGGCGGATATTGTTCTGTAAACGTGAAGTAGTTGGACTGTGCTTATCAGCAGGTACGTGCCAACCGTGCTCTTCTGAGTGCCATGCAACAGGGGTGTCATACGACTTTACGACGTAAGATGGATTGTGCTTCTTCATGGTCTCAGCTTCGCCAGCAGATAAACGACCTGTTGAGCTACCTACCTCTGAAGGTGTTCCACCACGACTAGAAGGGCCTTCAAAACGTTGACGATTAACGACTGCTTCGCCAACGGTCTTGTGAGTCACTCTCTTAGCCATAATTACTCGCCTCGTTCGTAGTTGTCTTTATGCAATTTCATTGCTTGCTTTTTTGTGTATCCGTAATACACCTTGCTAACAAGATGCTTATCTCCCATGTGGGTGATGCGGTATCCTCCGTCACGGTGTCCCTTTTCTACCGACATGTCGGAGTACTTAACACGACGCCTTGGGTTATCCCCACGGTCTGGAACCATTGTTGCCATCAGATATTACCCAAACATCATTCTAGTAATGTTATTGGAAAGGTCATTTGCAGTCTTATTGCAGCGATGGCAACCAGTTGTGCCTGACTTATCTCGTTCTTCTTTTGTTGCATAACCATGAAGACAAGTCTTTGGGTTTGCTAATTTAGGTGTCTTACCTTTGCGTGGAGCGCCGGAACGGTCTGGTACTGGATTAGCCATGATTACTTACCTGGATTCACTTTGTTTGGATATTCAGATGTCAAAAATCCATAACCATAGAATGGGTGCAATGACTGACGGTTATCAAGTGTTGCTTCGTCACCAAGACCAGGAATGACTTCTGTATCTGGGCGAGCCTTGCGATACTTGCCGTCTGTTGCGCCGTTCTGCAATGACTGATTCATAGAACGTGATGAGTTAACTGCCATTTCCAGCTCCTTGCTGACCTTGCTGGGCACGCTCTTTTCGGGATTGCTCAGCGATTCTTCCTGCTTCTAGTTTACCAAGAGTCCCTGCCCGGTGGACCTTAAGTGCATTTGCCAACTCTGGTGTGCCATGCAGTTTTTGCACAGCTGAATGGCCTAGTGCCAAGAATCTATGCAAATCTTGGTTACCTATCTGACCTACTGTGGCATGAGCAAGGTGGAATCCCCGTGAAGCGTCATGATGCTCGGGAGAGTTCTTCTCTGTATCTGCCATGGTCTGTAGATGACCAAGGGCTTCGTGAGTCGCTTTAGAGACATCCTTATGCTTTCCAGCAAATCCACCAAAGTTCTTCTTGTTCTGCGAAAAAGGCATTACCTTCGGCATAACAGCTGGCTCTACTGCAGGACGACCTGCAGGAGTCATATCCTCTGGAGTTGCAGTGGGAAGATTAGTGGTGCGCTTTTCGTCATACACTTGAGTTACGTTCTCAGGGGTTACACGAACAACTTTGCCGTCTAGTTTTCCAGCTTGTCCTGGACGTGGCTTAGGAATAGGAGTTTGCTTCTTTTGACGACGCTTTTTGGGTGCAGTAGGAACTGCTGTTACACCACGACGAAGTTCTGAGTCCTTGGGTGAGCGTACTTCTGCGCCATTAACTTCCATGGGAGCACGCTTTTTAGGGACACGCTTTTGAACAGGAGCTTTGTAATATTTACGAGTTTCTACTTTATCTGTCTTTAGATTTTTACGAATAGTCTCTTGTTCATTGACGTCCGTAACTAAAGGCGGAACAATTCCGCCAACTGCTTTCTTCTTTCGGGCCACGTTAGACCATCTTCCGCTTTACACGGTCAGACATCTTTTGAGCATAGCAGGCAGGGCATTGGCCCTTGCTGTACAAGGCTTCAACAGGATTCATGATAACGCCACATGTTGGGCATGGTGCTGAGCCCTTGTATTGAGTTGCATTTTCTGCAATCTTACGGGCTTGAATCTCTAGCGTGAAACCGCCGCCATCATCCATCATTCGTGGGTTCCTCCAATAGTTGTAGAAGGCAATGATATCGGTGCTGCAACCTTGGGTGTTGCTATTGCACGATTGGCACTGCGGTCTTGGACAGGATGCTTTTGGTTCTTTACAAATTGACGGTGCTGAGTACGAAAGACCGAGTTTTGTAGGGCGCTGATTGGGTTATACATTAGATACCACCAAGGTCGTTACGGGCAGAACCACTGAATCCTGCTGGGCTACCGGAGTACCAAGAAATACGTGGCTCTGAGTAAACACGGTCTACAGTGACCACATCAGCAATACCGGGTTGTCCACGGTCACCATAACCAAAACGGTCTGGGAACAACCGAATCTGAGGCAGGGGTGGGCGAACCATTGCTTGAATGTCTTTTCCGGGAATGGAAGCAACCATCAACGCCTGTGATGTTAGGCGCTCCATGTTTGTTGCCCATGGGCCCTGATATGACCAGCGCTTTGCAACTTGGTCAGGCTGGATAGGTGCACGCCATGGCTTTGTGTAATCGTAATTACCGTCAAATGTCTGTGTCATTAGCCCCACGCAGGTCTCAAGTAGGCAAGCATTGCTTGACGGCGTTCGTTAATCTGGCCTGGCTCTTCAGCAACGGTGTTTGCCTTGCCGTCATTGACAAGGTGTGGTGCTGGCGTCAGTGCGACTTGTGGTGCGTTACGAACAGTGCGGTAAGTGGTTACGCCGTTAGAGGTAACACGGGTTGCTTTCATCTGGCGCTCAATTCCAGACATATCATTCATGCCTTCAGGCCAGAAGTACATGGATGGTTCAATGCGCTCACCCTTGTGCACGCCACGCTGGTAAGCCTTTTGGTTGACACGAGACTTGATGGAATCTAATAGTCGGTCATCACGACGAGAACGAATTGTGCCAAGATAGCCGTCAGGATATTCTGCGGATGGAACACGTCCCACACCAATGCGTGAGGCATCCATCTCATCACGTGCTACAGGAGTTCCTGCACCACCTTGGTTGTTGTAACCGTAAAAACCACCACCACCCAGAGACTGCCAGTTCTGGGATGGCGACATATTGTTAACGCCACCAGCCATTAGACACCTCTGTTTCGGCGGTTCTTAGCAATGGTTGCGTAAACTTCGTTTACTGAAATCTTTTTGCCTTTGTTTGTGGCGCCACGACTAATGTGTGACTGCTCTGCAAACTCTTGTGCCTTTGGCTTAGGAGACATACGCTCTGCTTGGCTAGTTGCGTTTGACTTCTCTTTAAATTCTTCGTTTGACTCAATGCCAGGAACTCTGCGGTCAAAGAAAATCTCTCCGCCTTCTGGACGGCGTGCGTCTGTCTTACCTAAATCGTAACCAGCAATCTGCTTAGCTTTGCTGCCTTCTTTACGAGCATCGTCTAAGTTTGTGTGCTTGATACTAATATCTTGAAATACTTTTCCGCCAGATTTCCAAGCACCGTGATACTGATTGCCAGCTGCCTCTGGAGCGTGCTCATTACGAAAGGATTGTGCTTGTTCTCCGGTAAGTGGAGCGTCTGTAATCTTCTCAGCACCGGGAAGTGAAACCATGACTCCAGGACCTTCTGCAGGTTTAGACGTCTTTAGGTTATGACTTGCTCCGCCTTCAGCGTTAACAACTTTAGCGAACTCATTGGCGCTAAGGGAGTTGCTCATTACAAACCTCCGAAACTAACTCCATGGTCTGAAGCAGGTGCTGCTGGTGCGTCTCCTTGGTCAGAGAACGACCGAGTACTACCAAAGTTTTGCTTGGAGATATAGCCCTTGCTACTCTTCCATAGGGTTGCTGCTTTGTCACTAGTGTTGGTATTCACACTGTGTGACAATGGCGTGGTAACTTCAGGGGCAGACGCAATGGACTTACCCGTGAAGTTACCCTCACCAAATTCCGAGCTAGACAGCATTGACATTACATGCCGTCTGTCTGTCCACCAGCAAAGTTAGGTGACTGCTTACCCATAACAGATGGGACAGTACGTGCGTTACGCATGGTTGGTGCAGCAGCTGGTTCTGTTCCTTCTGGGAACTTTACAGATGTGCTATAGCGAGCACCCATACGCTCTGATGCAGCGGCATTGTTGACAAGCTTGTTCTTGCGGTTTGCCTTGCCACCAGCTGTTGGGTCTGCTGCTTGTGTGTTCTTCTTCTTAATAGCTGTACCACGCTCAGGCATAACTGGCTGAGCTGTCTTAGCGACATCCATGCCAACATACTTGCGTGGGCTTCCCTTGTGCTTTGCAGAAGAAAGAATCTCTTCTGTTGTTGGAATATCTCTGCTCATTGATTTACCTGCTGCCTCTAAGTGGTTTGAGGGTGCGCCCATGCGACGACGCATTGCGTGACCCATTGATGTCCATACTGCCATGTTGACTCCTTGCGTTAGGATAAGGATACGGTGGTTTTACGAAGCCGTAATGTGAAACACGATGGCGGAAATTTCACCGTCTCGGGATTCAATGGTTGTAAATCCTGGCTTATCCGTTAAATCCATACCACGAGGGGCTACATAACCACGAGCGATGGCAATGGCTTTAACTGCCTGATTTACCGCTCCAGCTCCTACGGCACGCAACTTAACTTCGTGCTTATCGTAGATTGCATGGGCGATTGCTGAGGCTACGCTCTGAGGATTGGAACTTGCGCTCACTCGGAGGAATGGCTCTTCAGCAGCTACTTCTGGTGTGTTAGTCAATTGTTGGTCCTTTAGTTCGGTTTGGTATGCCACTCCTGAACTAAAGGATAAGGGCTATAGGCGGGGTGCGTCCCTGTATTTGGGGTCTGACATTTGTTTAGCTACTGCCTTTTCCACATCGTTAATTGAAAATTTTCCAGCAAGCCTTGCTAATGCGTAGGCATCGGCAGCATTGTCATCACTGAACTCCACGCCCCATCGTTTGTAGATTTGCAGGAGCATCTCTTGCTTCTTGGCGTTGCCTTTGCCTGATGCGTATTTCTTCAGGGTCATAGGAGGGACCTTCAGTGGGTATCGGCGTGGGTCGCCTTCATCAAACATATCGTAGATTGCTAGGCGCACTGTTGCTGACAGCTCTCCCAATACAAGTGCTGCTTGTGATTGAAGAACCGTTCCTTCCATGGCAATGTCTACAACATCTAGGTCTTGTTCTTCCATGTACATCAAGTGGTCAGTCAACCATTGACGAATATCTACCAATCTTTCAATGCCGAAATAAGGAGACTTGTATACCCATGTGATGTGTTTGGTTGGGTCGTCCATCATGACAACGCTCAGTGCAAACCCAGTGAGTGATTGGTCAATACCAACTGCTACTGGTCCCTTAGCGTTTAATCCGCCGTCAATTAACTTAGTGGCCATTGAGGGTAAACTCCATACGTCTACGGACCATATCGGTTAGGTCCTCTAAAGTACCCTCGTTCTTTAGTATCTGGTCAAATCTATAATCGTCCAAATCATGCTCTGATATATGGCTGTTGACTGCTTCAACTCCTGGTCTCTTTACACGCCAAATCTGTGTGTCATCAGGAGTGAACTTACGTAATAAATCTGCTTCATTTTGAAATCTAACATCAGTTACAACTGTAGGAATATCCCAATCATAACCGTTAAAAACTTGTGCTACCCAAAATCCATCACCAAATAACTTACGTGCACCAACACCTAAGTTCTGCATCATGGCTCGTACATTAGGGTGCTTCTTTGCTTCATCCCACCCATAAATGTCTACGAAGTTCTGCAAACCAACAGTGTGCTTTTCATGCCCAACACCCATAGGAATTGGAGCATCAGTCTCGTACAGAAGTTCACGAATCTTGTCAGCGAATGCAACTCGTGTAAACCCGTATTCGGATACAAGAATCTTGGCTACTTCATCTTTACCAGAGTGAGCGTAGCCTGACAATCCAATAATCATATTGCGAACTTATCCTTACGGTTAGCACGGAAGTCGTTAGTACGGCGAGTAATCTCACGGGAGACCAACGCTACATCTCGTTCAAAGTTATTAGCGATAACTTCTACCATTTTGCGATAGGCATACGCTGTAGTTAATTCGTCTTCTAAGTCCATGATGCGTGGGTCAGCAGCTACCTGAGCCTTAATCAGTGTTACTCGCTCACCTTTGACTTTAGAGTTGTCTTTATCCAAAAACAGCTTTGCCTCTAAAGAATCTTTCTTTTTGTTCAGTACATGCTCGTCTACCTGGGCTGCAGCTAATTGTCCTGCAACATAGTTAGACCATGCGGTGAGCTGTGTAAACAGTTGGCTGAGTTCATCGCTATCTAGTACTGATATGTCTTTAGGCATCTTTGGCTGTTCCGATTGGTCAGGCCACATGTTGATGTTCTGGTCTGCCATCTTACGGACAGCTTCTTTTGATACTGGACCTAGGTTAAGCACTCCATCCCTCCAAATCCACGAGCTGGTTACAGGACTTACAGCCTGCGTCATTAACACTGCACTCTGGCATCTGACCTGCAGCTATCATCTTCATCAGCTTCTCAGCCTTAAAGAAGATACGCTCCACAATCTCGTAGTCTGCTTTGACTGTAAATTCTTTTGTGGCTTGGTCAGCTTTGTTCTCGTATAAAAACACAATTTCTTTTGGCGCTTCTTCACCGAACATGCGGTGAGAGAGCTCTAAGTACATTTGGCCCTGCAACAAGTGGCTACGGAATGGGCGGCGAATATTATTGAACGCCTTACCGATGTCACCGTCAGCATCAGCCAAGATATCCGGTGCTTCAAAGCGCAAGGTTCCTGCACCAATAGACTTGATTTCAATCAGGCAGTCATCGCCTAATCCCTTAATCCAACCATCGGTATGGCCCGCAATACGCAGTGCATCATCCACGAGGGTAACTTCTTTATACTCCATGACATCCGTGCGTTCACATTTGGAACAGGCGGGGGAGATTCCGGTGGTTGATACCTGACATGCTAGGCATTCAAAACGACCGTACAAAACACCCATCTCTTGAAAACGGGTCTGCCACTTAGCGTGGATGTAATGGCCTTCATCAAAAATATTTTGCAAACGTAGGTTTGGCTTTTCTTTCTTAGACTCTCCACCCGTCAGCAAGTAGTACGAGTACCGAAGGCACCAGTCTGGCTTGATGATTTCTGACGGGTGAAGAACGTCTGTACGGCGGTCACCCAAGGGGCGGCGCATAAGGTGCCGTTCAACATCGCCCAATAGGCGTGTTGTCGTTTTCTTAGCATCCAAGAACTTCTTCAGTTCTGTTCCCATGTTAGTCCTTACTGAAAATGTACTCCATGAGTGTCATTTTCTTGGCGAATGATTTCTTCCACTTACGTATTAAAGCATTTCTTTCTCTGTGACTCAATCCGCCCCAGATTCCATGTGGTTCGTCACGACTGACTGCATCCCACAAACAATCCTTTAATACTGGACATGGATTCTTGCCATTTTCTCCAAAGCAATAGACTTTTGCTTTTTCGGCAATTACCTTGTACTTCTCCTTATCTCGGGGAGGATAGAAGATGTCTTCTTCCTCTGGGCTTTTAGGTGCGGCTCCAAAGCAGCGAGCTTTAGTCCACCACGGCATATCTTCTTCATACATGTATTAGGCATCCTTTAGACGGTCCCTCATTTCTAGGAAATCGTCTTCAAGGAGAATCACATAATTCTCCCCATCCAAATGGACACCCAGTACGGGCATACGTCCATCAAGGATTGCCTCTCTCGTTATCTTCTTCAACACCTCAGACTTTACTGAAAAAGACTTCTTCCCAGTAAACTTATGTTCAATCAAGAGGTCGCTTGACCGAACATCTCCCTTGTGAGACCAAAACGCTCCAGAAGCTGCCATAGTCTTACCGCCAATTTTCTTAGCGATTCGCTTCTCATGCTTCTGAGATTGCTTTTGGCCTTCAGTCTTCATCGGCCGCCAATGGTGCAGCATCCGATGCTAGTACTTGCTTTTGTAGCTCTTCTTTAAGGTCAACTTCTTCACGTATGCTTTGGATGACAGACTCAATACCCTGCCACTTACGCTCTCCGAGATAGAACCAACCACCTTTGCGGTCAATGATTCCCATGATGACTGCAAGAGATGCGATTTCTTTAGCAAAATCAAACTCTCCAGGAGCACAGGCGCCACCTTCTGCAAAGTAGAAATCAAAGTACGCAACACGCTGTGGTGGTGCGGTTTTGTTCTTCAAGGTACGAACAACAATCTGCTGACCTACACGGGTCTTGTTGTTTCCAGAACCAATCTCAATCCATTCCTTACGACGAACTTCGCAACGAGTAAAGAACGCATAGTTCTTACCTTCTCCACCAGGAGTTGTGCGTGGGTCTCCGTGCATGACGCCAATCTTCATGCGGTATTGGTTGATGACAATTCCAAGAACGGGACGCTCATCTTCTGTCAGACTGCGCTTCATCGCTGTGCCTACAACACGGAAGAACTTATTAGTCAACAGTGCCCCACGACCCACGGTTGCCTCACTCATATCCTTTTCCATTTCTGGCATCGGTGAGAGTGCTGGCAAAGAGTCAATGACAATGGCATCTACTGCTTTAGATTCGGCAAATTCAATAACAGATTGGTATGCCTCTTCCATAACAGAGGTCTCAATAACAATCACTCGTGAGGTATCTACGCCACACATCTCTGCGTATTCTGGTACCCACTGCTCAGCTGCTACCCACACTGTTGTGTGCTCAGGGTTGATGGCTTGGTTTGCTGCAACGGTCTTTAGGGCAAGAGCTGTTTTTCCGTGAGATGGTTCGCCTATAAGTTCGTTCCACTGGTTACCAGGAAACCCACCACCCAGAACATAATCCAGAGTAGTTGACCCTGAAGTAATACGAGGAATAATGTCGCCACGGATATCGCTAGCCATAACCACGACACCAGTTCCGAACTTCTTATTGAGCTGAGCCATGATTTTACGTGCTTCATCATTCACTAGTTAATCCTTCCAACTATGCCTTGTGGGTTCCAATTGCTTTGTGTGTCATTACCACGAGCAGCTTTAGCGCTGCCTTCTACTGATGCTCCGGTTAAAGAACCGTAACGGCTTCCTGCTTGGGTAATTGGATACCCGCAGTCGTAGCAGCGTGGTGCAGCCTGTGCGACTGCCATGTAATTGTTTCCGCCACACTCAGGGCATGATTGCGTTTGGCTTGCGCTCTGTGCCTTTGATGCAGGTTGCTGAGGTTGTGGTGGAACATACGGGGTCATTGGCTGTTGCGATGGTGGCATTGGAGTGTTTGCAGGGCGTGCAGCAGGCTGCTGAGGTTGTGCACCTAGCTGTTTAGCCCACCAGTCTGCATTAGTCATTGGTAATTACTCCATTGCTTTGCCATTTCTTTTCACAGCGTGTACACAAAACAGTAAACTCTGTTTGTGTCCAGCTAATGCTGTACATCTTGTGGCCAAATACTTTGCATATAAAACTCACTTTGCTTCTCCCCACTTGTCTACTATTTTGACTTCTGCAATTAATGGGACTGTAATCTCAGGCAACTTTATACCTTCCATTGACTCTCTAATCGCTTCAGCAGTTTCCTCTGCCAAATCTTCTCTAGCAACTGTAACCAGTTCATCGTGCACCGTCAATACTACATTAACATCTGGCTCATCAACAAAGCAGGAATGTGCACGAACAATGGCGAGTTTCATCAAATCTGCAGCAGACCCTTGAATCATCGTGTTAAATGCTTGGCGCTCTGCTCTGCTTTTGAGTCCTCGGTCAGTGCTCTTCAAGTCAGGGATATACCGACGACGACCAAACATAGTCTCTACGTATGGGACAGGACTGCGCTGAGTAGCTAGGCGAATCACCTTAGCCTTGTACTTGGCGATGTCGTGGAACCGGTCTGTAAAGTCATTGAGGAGCTTCTTTGCGGCATCCACGGTCAATCCCAGAGAAGATGCAATCTTGTCCGGACCAACACCGTAGGACATAGCAAGTACCAAAACCTTACCTGCCTTACGGTCAAGACCTACAGTGTCACCAATGGTGGTGTAGATGTCCTTACCGTTGAGGTAGTTGTCCATCATGATGGGGTCATTGGAGAATGAGGCAATGATGCGTGGCTCAATCTGAGAGTAGTCAGCTACCACTAGTTTGTATCCTTCTGGTGCCACGAACAAATTACGAATCAACTTACCGTACTGACCGCTACTAGGAATGTTCTGTAGGTTTGGGTCACTACTGGAGAAACGTCCTGTCTCTGCTCCGTGCGATTTAAAACTGGTGTGTACCTTGCCGTCAATTAACAACGACTTCTTATCTACGATACGTGACTTACCCATATTGGTGCGTGTAATTTCTCCGCCCAAGTACGGCATCACATACGTAGTCATCAATTTGTTCAGGTCTTGGTATTCAAGGATGGCGTCTACTAACTCGTCCTTAGAGCGGTAAAATTCCAACGCATCAGCAGATACAGAGAACTGGTTGATAGTAAGTGCTTGACCTGCTGCTGCCATATCTTGGCCCTTGCTTGTCAGAGCAATCTTGACCTTCATGTTTGGTTTGATGCCACGTCCACCCTCTTCTTTGGGTGAGAACAAAATACTTTGCTTCTCCTGCACTGAGTTCATGGAAAACGCTTTACCAGCAAGCTTCCATGCCTTTGCACGAGATTCATCAATGTCAACTTCTAAACGCTTCTTCAAGTTCTGCAACTCAACAACATCTACAGTTGCACCAGCTAACTCCATATCACACAACGCTGCAACGATGTCCATCTCCAGCGCCCACACACGAGCAAAACTTCCTGTCAACTTAGGTGCTAGTTCTTTGTACAACTTCCATGTAACTTCAGAGTCAAAACCTGAGTAGTAAGCAACGTCAGAGAACGAGTGGACTTCCACCATCGCTCCTATGCCCTTCTCTACTTTAATCTTTAAGTACTTCTCCGCACAGTCTTTCAAACCTAACTTGCCACGATTTCGGTTGTCCAAAACAAACGCTGCCATCAGAGTGTCAAAGAATGGCTTCTTGGGTACTACGCCACGGTAGTACTTAGCAATGGACTTAAGGTCAAACTTAACGTTGTGACCAACCTTTAACTTGTCGCTAAAGAACAATGGCTTGAGAGCTTTGAATACATCTCCTGGCAAGAGCTGCTCTGGTGGTGTATCAAAGACCGGTGTCCACTTGGCTTTGTTCTTAGTGTAGTCAACTTCTTTTAGCTCTTTACCTGCAGCTAGTTTCTTTTGGCCACTGAGTAATAGTTCTTTATCCCAGTGTAGGAACTCACCGTTAGGGTGACCCATAGGGATAACATCCGTGCGACCGTCTGTCGCTAAAGATAACCACAGCACATCGTTGACTACTGGTTGAATACGATTTTCACCAACAGTTTCAACGTCAAATGCAAATCCATCTACCTTGGAGTAGTACTCAACAAGGTCCTGTAACTGTTCTTTTGTTGTAATGATATTCATGTTAATCCCCTCGGAGTGTGTAGGAAGGGGCCTGGAAACGGATGACAGGCCCCAACCTACTGTGGAAGTTTTTACGCTATTGAACGTGCGATTTCAAGAAGTTCGGAGCGAGGGGTCTCTCGTACAACTTCGTCTGCAGTGAAGGGGGTTGCAGATGCAATCTGTTCATTAACGTCATCAAGGTTCAACTTCCACTCCTCAGCAAGGTCACGGCCACGTACATAGTTGAGGGTGTACTGTGTAGTTGGGCCGGTTCCCATGCGAGAAATCTCCCAGAACTCACGGTCAAGTGGTCCCTTGCGCTCATCATCGTGAGCTTTCTTAATCTGACGAGCAAGTGAAGGTGGAGCAGTCAACACCTGTACACCGGTGACTTCACCAGTGAGAACGAGAATGTTGAACGCAAACTTTCCACGAGGCTTGTCACCAAGAATTTCGCAGAGTGGGCAACCAGAACCGATGCACACAAAGGACTTCTTGCCCTTTGGACGCTCAATCCAGTGTTGCTCGTAGGTTGCAAACGGACGGTCCTGAAGGAACTTAATCAACTGAGGTTCGTCAGTAAAACGAAAATCAGTTGGGAACTCAGTGTTGTCTGCCTTGAGCAGAGCGTCTACTGCATCCCATCCTTCTTGGACGGTTGTTCCAACTGTTGGTTGGATATCTGCGCTGTCTTCAGCGAGATAGGTGTCAGCATCAACTGACGGCTTTGTAATTGGCATTGTTTATCTTTCGGTCATGAGGCCTGACGGCTCTCGGTGGATGTGATGTCCTTCCAGCGGCTAACTAGAACCTCTGTAAGGTCTTCGTGTTGGCTCCACTCTACACGAGCGGTACCAATTAAGCCTCTTTTGGCGAATTCGTCAACAGTGGCTTCAATGAGTGCTCGGGTGTACACACGGTTACCGCCAGTCTTCTTCCCACCAAGAGTCTTGGCACGAAGTCTGTACGGTGCACGAGGTATGTAACCCTTGCGCTCCCACAGGCGGACAGTAACGATTTGTTTTTCCAACGCTTGCGCTAACGCACCGATGGTAAACACTTCGGTTTCTTTTCCACCTAATGTTTTCATGATTGGGTTTGCATCCCAACCATTTGTTTCTCCCGCCTTACGGCGAGAAACCTTTGGGTCTGGTTCACGACGCTTCCGTTTGGAACCAGGGATGAACTCTAAGTCAGCAAACGCTTTCTCAATTTCATCATCACTACGAAGTCCTGCCATGGTTACTTCTTAAGTACCAATGCCCAAGTGACTGTTGGTGGATACATTTGGTCCACCTCTTCTTCAGTAAGGTCATCTTCGTACAACGCAGCCATGAGTGCGTCTTCATCTACGACACGGATTGTTTTGTACAAAGTATCTTCTAGTCCATGTTCAGCAATAATCTCTGCGGCTTTGTCCTCGTCAATCTTGCGTGACACACGACGTTGCTTAACCAAAGATGAAACTCCGTCTACATCTGATGGAAGCTCAATTATGATGTTTCCCTTATCATCTTCTTGGCCTTCTGCATCTAAGACCTCAAAGAGTTGAGCACGTAATGTCTTTTGTTCCTTCTCCAGGAACTCTAACTGCGCTTTGATAAACACATACTTCTTCGTCTGTGCGATGAAGTCTTCTTCGTCAATGTTACGAAGGTCTTCGTCTTTTACTCGTGCCATGTTATTCCCCCTTCAGGAAGTTGATTAAGCTTCCTACTGTTAAATCTACACCACCCTTAGTGTTTATGCCTTCCCCATCCATCACAGCATCTGCAACGGCGTTTTTCTGCATCAACATCTGGTGCTGTCGTTCTTCTATAGAGTCTAGCACCAAGAAGTCTTGGATGACAACATGGGACCATTCGCTGGACGCACGTCGGATACGGGAGTTACGCTGGACTGCCGTACCTGATGACCATGGTAGGTCGTAGTTGACAAGCAAGTTTGCTTGGGGTAAATCTACTCCGTACCCACCGGCATCAGAGGAGATAAGTACCCTAACGTCTTTAGACGTTTGGAACAGTGTCTTTGAATCTTCTTTTTCTTTAGCGTTTAGCAGTCCCGAGTAGAGAGTGCTAACAATCTTCTTTTTGGTCAGGGCTTCTTGGATGAGCGGCAACATCCCTAGGTAACAGGTGAAGATAACTACCTTGTGGTCTTCGTTTGCCTCTATGTGTTCAGCCACATAGTCAATAACGGCCTCTAGTTTTTGAGATTTCTTCGCTTCTGCGAGTAAGCCAGCAGCTTCAAGCTCAGCAACGTAAGCGCTGCCACCACGAGACCCTTCAAGATTGACCTTTTCGCCATCTATTTCCTGCCATCCGTTATGAAACTTGGTTGAGCTTTCAACCAGTAAGAGTGGGGAGTCACACAACATCCTTAAAGAAGTTATCTTGGACATTATGGAGCCCCTTAGTTTATCAGCTGGGCTACCAGGTTTGTGGCCTTGCCCGTAGTGAGCATCCAAAGAGAAGGAACCACCAAGCAGTTCTTGTGCTTCTATCAGTTCCTGCAATAAATCTGAAGCAATCTTCTGGTACAGCTCTTTGTTCTTCTTGTCTAAAGGGATACGCATAGGTTCTAAATGAATTGTTTCTGGAAGATAAGGCGCTACGTCTGGGTCTTTTTGAGTTTTGCGGACTGCTACTTGCTTCATCTTCTCATGAAAGATAGGCAGGTTTCTGTATCGCTGAACTCCACCAAAGTGATTGCGTACAATAAAAGTTTGGTCAAATAAATCAAAGCGCCCTAACACTTTTGAATCCACAAACTGCATGATTGAGTACAGTTCTTCTGGGCGTCCGTTCTCAATGGGAGTGCCTGTTAGGGCAAACCGGACGGGGACATCACGTGCAAGTTCTTTGACTCTCTTAGAGCGTTGAGAACGGAAGCCTTTTATAGCAGTTGCCTCGTCGCAAACTACAGCGCCCCATTCAAAGTCCTTAATAAAATCCCAATCATTAACTACAGACTCGTAGTTACAGATGACGTAAGTGTTGTTGGCATCCCAAGCTCGTTGCCAGTCATACCCACGTGTCCATTTCAATTCTCGTTGAGATTTGGAACCGTCAATCACTTCCGTCGTGGCATCAGAGAACTTCTGAATCTCCTTCTCCCACTGGTACTTCAAACTTGATAGAGCAATAATCAAGATTGGTTTTGTTAACTCTTCTGACTCTTTCAACTCTTCTAATGCGGCAATAGTCATGCAGGTTTTGCCCAAGCCCATCTCATACGCAACCAACATCTTCTTGCGTTCTGACATCTTGGCTACTGCCTCAACTTGGTACGGTTTCAAAGTTCCTTTAAACATGTGGGTCATCCACCGGTGTAGGAGCTGTCAGCAGAGTTCCGCAATCATCACACTCTGCATCGGTAAACCACAAAGCAATGTCATAGTCTTCAAACATTGCTTTGATTTTAAATACTAAATGCCCACAGTTAGGACAGGCATGAGTCGGTACACCACGAGCATCTAAGACCACAAATACGCTTCCTTGCCGTAAATCATGTCACGAGCAGTAGCGATGCCTTGATGAATCTCTTGTTCCGTCATATCGCCTGGGTCCTTAACATCAATACCGGTGTAGTTAAAGTACAACAACTCAATGCCATACTTACGGGCAAAGCCACGCATCAGTTCGTTAGCGTGCATCCCTGCATCGTCCTTATCAAACGCTGCAATAACCTTCTTTGCTCGTCTCATAATCTTAACTTGGTCTTCGCTAATCAAGGCGCCATAAGTAGAGATTGCTCCTGCTACACCAGCAGTTGCTAAGCGTGGAACATCCAAAGGAGACTCCACAACCACCAGAGTCTCAGTAGACATAACCTCTACACCAAAGACGGTCTTGGACTTCTTGACTCCTTGCGGCTGGTTACGGAAGAAACGACCACGAGCTCCCTTTTCTTGCCATCCCAAGAGACGGTAATCGTTTGGGTCACGGATAGGGACAATCCAGGCTTCGTTATTTTTATCCCATAAGACATTGTGATGCTTTGCTGCTTCAACACTGATGAACCTCTTTCGTAATTCTTTCTCTGGTGGGTCTGTGTAGACAGCAAGGCGTGCCTCTGACATAGCGATGGGCTCTTCTACTGTGGAGATGTACTGTGGCAATTCACGGATACGCTTTAACAGTACATCCACATCTAGTTCGGCACTGGAGTTGACGTAATCTTTTGCGTCAAAGTAATCCATGCCCTTGAGGTCTGCGACAAGGGTGTAGATATTACCTTTGTAACCACATGAAAAGCAGATGTGTGCTCCTGTTACGGAGTTAATCCACCACGACGGATTGTGGTCTTCTTTTCCAGTGCGAGATTTGTGCATAGGACATAGTCCCTGCACTTCCTCTCCTCGTTGTGCGACTAGAGGAACATCTAGCGAGAGTAAGACTCTCTCAACATCTACCATCACTGGCCCCAGTTAGAGCAGAATGGACAGTTCATCATCTCCGACTCGTCGTGGAAACAACCTGTCTCCCACTTCCATGTTAGCGATGTTTCTTTTGGTGGGCAGTTACGTGACGCAACTACCTTGAGTAGACGAATGGAATCGTCCTCCTCCACAGGTTCAAGACCCAAGATAACATCTGAGTCTTGGAAGAAGGACGAAGAGTAACCAATGGAATCGGCAGTAACTTTACCTGCACGCATCTTCCAGAGAAGAGTCTGAGTAGTAATAACAATCGGCAAATTAATCTTCTGTGCCAACCGCTTGAGGGCACGAGTGATGTTTGTGATTGCTTGAGGCGTATTCATCTCACCGGTCAAGTCATCAAGCATCAGGTACACACCGTCAACAAAAACAATGTCAGGCTTGAGTTGCTCAATCTTTGCAGACAACGCAGAGACTGTGATTCCGTTTACCGCATCCACCAAATGGAATGGGTGCTCGGTCTCCATCTTATTGAGTATGTCTATGTAGCGGTTTTCTTCTTCTGGTAATAGCTTTCCTCGGCGCAATCTTCCGTGGTCAATGTGTGCACGCATAGCATCGTGGCGTTGCTGTTGCTCATGGTTGTTCATCTCAAAGGATTGGAACATAGGAGTCTTGCCTAGCTTGTGCACGTTGATAGCAACCTGCAACGCAACCTGAGACTTACCTGTCTTAGGAGGAGCAATGATGGTGACTAGCTGTCCGCCCTGTAACCCAGCAGTCGCTTCATCAATGTCTTTGAATCCCGTTGGGATACCCAAGAACTGCTGATTCTGAATAGCTTGGTAATCCTTGTAGCGTTCTTCGGTGTTCTTGGTAAGGTCAATCTCGTGAGTACCAAGTACTCCTTGCTCATTGACTTTGGAGACGGTCTGTTCCATTGCAAGGAGAGCAGCGTTGTGGTCGTTGCTCTGGAGATTCTCAACGGCATTTTCTAATCCCTGTCGTGTCAACAAACGACGGCGGAAATCCACCATCGTGTCCAATAGGTAGTCCATGCTGTCTTGAACATCTAGGACCTTGTAATTGGGGTAATGGTCTAGAACAGTAGTAACAGTTGGGACTTCGCTGTATTCGCTGTAATGCTTACGGACAAATGCCCATACTCGCTTGTTGTCATCATCTAAGAACCACGCATCGGTGATACCTCGTTGAAGAACGGGAGTAATCTCCCGGTTTGCAATGACCTTACTTAATAGGCGATGTTCGTTATCTGCTGCCACTTACTTCCACCGTTCTCCGCATGACTGACACTGTAAATAAGAATTACCGTTTACATAAATGCGTTCTACCGTGTGGGCATGGCACATCGGACAATTTGTATTTGCTACTGAAAACATAACGCCCTCCCTCAAGGACTAGATATTGTCTAGTTGTACACCCGCAGAGCCATACATAGCAACTCGGCCGGGTACATCTATCACTGCCTTTAGATTAGCACGGTATGGCAGTAACCCCACCAACTCATGCGGACTCTCGTAGAGTTGCCAGTAATTAAACGGATTGACAACACGACGCTCTAGCTTCTCAAAAGCTTTGTCAAGAAGTTCTTCGTTCCAGCCTTCGTCCTCAAACCCAGCTAGCTCTAAAGAAACTCCGTAGGTGTTACCTAGTCTCCACAGCTTGTTAGCTGCAATCAGGTCAACATCTCCTACCTTAAAAGAAGTTGTCTTCACCAAAAGACGACGAGTCTCTTGCTCCACCAGCTTCAAAAGAAGTGTGGTGGTTGCTATGACTTGGGGTGAGGAGACGTTGGATATGTCTCCGTCTTTCATAGTACCTCTACAGTAGCGTAGTTAACGACAAACTCTCTGAACTTAGCGGGGTCTTGGCTTGCTTCAAGCGCCCACTCTTCTGGAACAGAGGTAGGAACGCTGATGGAGTAATGGCCCTGAGACTTGATACGCATATCCACAAAAGAAGTGTGCTTGCAGGTGTGCTTCTTCTCCCAGACAGGGCAGTTGCAACGGGTGCGCTTGGAGGTTGTATCTAGCTCTACCTCAAAAATGCCAACGCCTTGGGCAGAAATGAACTGTTGGACGGTCATCCACTCCGTGTCCATTTGAAAGCCTTTCACTGTGCGCCTCGTAGGTCTGAACCAATTATAGGGACTCGGATGAAGGCTTCGTTGGCAAAGCTCGCCATGGCTTCGCTGTACTGTGCTTCCCAGTTCTCTAACCGAACATTGGTTGTCACAATCGTAGGTAGGCCTTTGTCGTAGCGTAGTCTGAGAATCTCGTCAAAAGAAGTGTCGTCATACTTGGAGCCGTACTCTTTGCCTAAGTCGTCAATAATCAACACACGGACATTGAGCCAGTCAAAGCGGCAACGACCATGGAAACCATCTAGCTCGTAGCTCAGCTCTCGCTTGTCTTCGCCATCCATGTCAAAGGTAGATTTCTTTTGCGCTAAGAACTCTGGATAGGTCATGTAGTACACGGGCCGAAACTTCAACCCAAATTCTTTTTGATTAAGACCCATGAGGTTTGCCGCCAGCGATTCATCATCGGGCATACGGCGAACAACTTCCATGGCTGCCACAACAGCGTGCGTGGTCTTACCTAATCCTGGACCGCCATCAAAGACAAGTCCTACGCCATTAACGCCGATGTTTCCAATACTCTTGATGACATTGCCTTCTAGCACTTGTTCTACCCACGAAGAAACTTCGCCAGGGAATGAGCCTACTTTCTCAGCAATATCCGATGGCTCTAGCCCAATGAATCGGCGTGGGATATTGGATGTGCGTAATAACCAGTGTTTTTTTAATGGACTTAATGTGTTGATGTCATACATCTCGTTGGCCCTCTTCCAATACTTCAATCAAATTCTGTAACCGCTCTGGGTCTGTAACTCGGAACCTCGCCTCCAAGTTCTCATCGTATTCAATAGAAACAAGCCCCAATTCGTATAACCGCATTAGGGCTTGCTCTAGTTCATCCTCGGTCATTAAATGCTTTCAGCATTTTCCTTTAGCCATGCGGCAAAGGCAATCTGAACTTCCTCTTCAGAGATTTGATTCTCTTCCAAGTACTCCAAGAAGTCTGCATCCTTCATCAAGTTAGGAAGGTCTTCTTGTACATAAGTTGCTGCTGGGTTCATGCCTTAAACTCCAATACTCCGCCAAATGCGATTGGCTTATCGGTGGTCTTATCAACCTTTGTTGCTTCCATCTTGACGCTCTTGCGTGGTGTTAGTTCAAGAACCTTAGCCTTAATCCAACGCTTACCTGCAGATGCGTTCTTCCATGCTGACTCAAAGCTCACTGCTTCTGCGTCTGGAATGGAATTCAAATTGTTTGCGCCCTGCAACGGGGTAAGAAGGCTGACGTTAGCCAACCATGCGCCACCCTGCTCTGTGTTCAGAACAAGAGTTGCTGTGAACTTCTTTGTTATTTTTTTAGCCATGCTTTGTATCCTCCCATAATTGCTCGTGATGCAACAGCTGTTATCACAATAACGAGTACGTAACCGATTACTTCTCTCATGAGTTTTCCTTTTGTAATTTCTTCTCGTGTCGTTCAAGTTGTGCACGACCAGTCAAAGTATTCTGGAAAACACGACCATCACTTGCCGTCAGCGTACCAGACGCTGGGGTTGTCTCTATCTTAGCAGTTATCTTATTCAAGCCTAGATTCTCTCGGGCTTGGTTCATCTTCGTGCCGAAGGACGAAAGGTAGCGCTTGTACAAAAACGGCGCCTCATCCCCAATGTCCTTGAAGTTCCGCTCGTCCTGCATGAACAAGCGAAGCAACTCTAGCTCTATGAGCGGGGTGGTTCCGTATTGGCTTCGGAACTTGCGGAGCGCTCCCGATAGTTGTTTGACGTTGACAGTTCCTGGAAGTAACGGGTACTTGCGGCCAACCTGATAACTAAACTCTGCAGCGACATCCATCGCTGTCCACTCGTGCTCGGGTCGCTTGCCACGAGTCTTGGGGTCTGACTTGCGGACCTTGGGCTGTGGTGCGTCCTTGGGCTCAATGAGGCCAAAGCCTGCCAGACTGTCTCCATCATCTTCGTATTTTCTCATAGGTATAGGGATTTCTTTCTTAGGAATCCTTGTGGATTCAGATTCTTTTAATTTATAACTAGCTTGGCTATTAGGTACTAATGGCTTATAGCTAGGATGGTTAATGTAGCTATTAGCCACATAGTCATGTGAGGTGCGGTAATTTTTTACCGACGACTTATCCCCAGCTTGGTAATTTTTTACCAAGATAACTTTCTTTCCTTGGTAACCGTTCGCCCGCTTGGTGGCCTCGGTGACAATCAACCCAGCTTTCTCCAAGCCCTGTAGGGCGCTACGGACGGTCTTGTCACTGGACTTGCCAGTCTCTGCACACAATTCGGCTACGGAGGTCTGTAAGAGCCCTCCAGGGCCCGCTAAACGGCACAAAATAGCCAGCAGTCGGAACTGAAAATCGTTGATGTTGGCTGTAAAGGCTTCAGGTGGCAGCATGAGGCTTAGACTACTCCTCGTCAAACGGGTGAATGTTCTTGCGAAGCTGGTTCTCTAGGTGCTCCATGACCGCCTGACCTAGTGAGTCCATGACCGTGGTGGCTACATAGGCAGCCATCATGTCCAACAGAATGCCGAAGGTCTTGTGCATGGCATCATGCAGGTCATCGGGGTCCATGCTCTCAAAGGCATCGTCAATCTCAATCTGGTCAATGCCGTCAGTGACATCCCAGACATCTAGCGCTAGGTCTTCCAAGGTATGCAAGACCAAGTGGTCCTCTAGGCTATCTGTCCAGACAATGCCGACAGCATCACCGGGCGATAGCTGATGCAAGACTTCATTGACTGGCTCATCGCAGATGGTGATGTCATCTGCTTGCTTGAGCAGGTGGTCTAGATTGGTAGCGTCTTTGAAGTAGATGGTTACTTTCACTCTGTTCTCTAAGCATTTGCGAATAACAGACTGAGAGAAATCATCTTGTCCGACCTTTACTGGAAAAAGTATCTCGGGGGATTGTTCAGAATACTTTGTGATGAGCTGGTCAATGCCTTTTGAGATATCAAGGTTCTCCGTTGAAAAGATAGCGATTTTCACTGTGCTCCTAGAGGCGGTTTAGTTGACGTGTTACTACGGTAGGTTTGTTAATGTACTTGTTGATAAAGAGAACGATAAAAGCTACTGCCGGAACAGCAACAACAAAATGCAGATTTATACTGTAGAAGCATGTGAGGGCGCCAAAACTTAGTGGCAAAGAAAGTATGTTGTAGAAAAAATCTTTGCTAATAAAAAGTTGAACGCCAAGGAATAAGAACTCAATAGCGAAGGTAACACCTAGGCCGGAGAGTACGACTGATATGAGTAGGTTAGCCATGGGGCAGAGCCTACACCACGGTCAGGTTTGTATACTCCAATCCAGCTGGTGTGGTGATGCGCCAGAAGGTATTCATAGGAACCCAGTCAGGAAGAGTCTGGGCTAGGCGACGAAGCTTAGTAGTTTTGTTTGGGTACGACAAGCTGATGGAGTTGTTGGCGGCACCATCCCAAACAACGCCACTTCCCGATGGCATAGAACCATCAAAGTAATCTGTGGGTTGAATAACGGTTCCTGACATCATCATGCCTGGAGTTGTGTACGTGTCTTCAGCCATAACCATGTCAATGTTAAACGAACCAGAGCCAGTGCCAGAGAAACGAACTAGAGCGTAAGAAACATCGGAGTGAGAGTCAATAACTCCACCAACCCAGTGCCTCATCCAAGTTCCTCCCATCATGTGAGTGTCACTGAAGGTTGTAACTAAGTTGTTGTCTTCGTCGTATACGTCAATAAACATATCCATTGAGGAAATAGTTGTTGAGTATGCGTACATAGAGACGTTAAAGTAAGTACCTGGGTCAACAGGGATGTGTGAGTTGTTGGACAGAACCCATGTTCCAGAGCCTGTGGTAGTGAACTTTCCACTGTGAAGACTTGGGAATCCGTCTAACGGAATGTTTACTGAATCTTGACTAAAGGTCAACCCAGTGTATGACCATCCGGTTGCGTCAACTTCAAAGGATGGGTTGTTTATGTAGTTAGACCTAAAGGGTTGTAACTGCAAAGTAAAAGCCCGTGCTTCGTCATAAGACACAGATGAACCCTGTTGTAAACAGACCATGTCTACGTAGTAGGTACCAGCCGCAGACCACGCAAAACTCAAACCAACGTAACTTGCTGTTCCAATTGCGTCTTCGTCTGCAGCTACTGTCTGGGTAACAAGATTCCACGTATTGTTTGCAGAAACAGGGGTTCCAGAGATGCTGTATGTAGCGTAATCATCTGCGTCATAGAACGTAATTGTTGGTGTTACGGTTCCTGAGCCGGTAGGAAGTTTAACCTGAAAAGAATACGTGTAATTATTTCCAGAAGTAATAGGAATGCCTTTACGCAAAGCATCGTCATTTCCTAAAGACATAGAGCCAGCGGCTGAAGCTACGATTTGGCATGTGTAAGTTGTGTCAATAGCGTTAGCAACAGAAGCAGGAAGCATAGAAGTAACTGCAGAGATAGTTGCGTTTGTTGCTACCCAATTACCGGTTCCCTGGTAGAAAGTAGAATCTTGTACAGACAACAACAGGTTTGGGGATACCGTTGTTACTGTAGCAAAACCTGTCAATGATTTTGTGTAGCCTTCAATTCCTAACTGTGTTCCTTTGTTGCTGTAAAGGTAAATGGCGTCACGAATAAGACGGCGTTGGTTTACTGTTGGTATATTGTACTCGGACACTAATCCCAAGCTAGGGAATTGAGCAGGGATAGTTGATGTCAAGGAAGTTTCAAAGTTGTGAGATGGGCGAAGCAAGGTGAGTTGGGTTAGCCATTGTTCGTAAGTAAATCCCATTCCATCTAAAAACTTATACAGAGCAGATGTTGGGTCAACTGTTCCTAATGGACTTAGTTCTTGGCTAGTAAATACACGTGGAAGTAAGTCCACAAGTTTTGAAGTCACATTGCTATTTGACGGAATAATGTCTGTAACACTTCCAGCATTGACCCACAGCTGTGAGTCTAATGAGTACAACCAAATCGTATAAAAGATTGGACGACCAGGAGTAATAGGAATTGCTCCAGGGTTATCTTCTCCGTCTTTAAATGTGCTGATAGGGACTAAACCACTAAGAGAAGTACCTGTAGGCGAAGTAAACTCGTAAACAACAATGCCGTCTTCTTGTGTCTCAGGATATCCGTTTTGGTTACGGACTAGACGAAACCGTGAAAAGTTTCCGGTAGGTGATTGCCAAGTAATATACGCTTCTTGAAACTTAATGACATCAATCGTCATTGGTTCCGCAGAATAAGCTATCTTCGGGGTAGCACCGTAGGTAGAGCCGCCATAGACGACGTCACTATACTTTGACATTTATTATGCTCCGATAAGTAGAAGTGGGTTAAACGTTTCTCCCGTAGTAGTTGCCCAAGAAGCAGTGCTGCCATTGGTTGTAAGGAATTTACCAGAGTTGCCACTCTGAGAAGGAACAACATAAGCGGATGTAGTGTCTAGGTTGACAGTAACCGTGCTGCTATTTCCTCCGCCAGTCAACCCTGTGCCAGCAGTGACAGTGGTTACTGCAGTTGCCCATGATGATGCGGTGCCGTTTGTAGTTAAGAACTTTCCGCTGTTTCCTGTCTGGGAAGGCAAAGCACTGATAGCTGCCCATGATGCAGTTGTACCATTTGTTGTTAAGTAGTAACCGCCGTTGCCTGTTTGAGAAGGCAAAAAGTTTCCGGTAGTCCAAGAAAAGTCGTAGTCAGAGCTAGAGTTTTTGACAAGAACCTGACCAGAAGTTCCTCCAGTTGGAACCTTAGCTGCGTAAGCAATGTGAAGTCCGTATTCAATGTTGGCAATACGGTCACGTACGGTGTTCCACGTGGTTGTTGTTTGGTCAAAGGTGCCGACCCAACCAGAGCTAGTAAGAGGGAGAGTTCCAAGAGTACTTTCAATAGCGATAACTTCGGCACGCAGGTAATTAACGTGGATAGCAATGATGGTATCCGTAAAGTCAACGACGTCAGAACCAAAGTTTCTGACCGTTGCTGGATATGTAGCTGCTGTTGTCATCTGTATCCTCTCAAGACTGCCCCTCTATTTTCTCTGGTTTAAGGAAGATTTTCTGCCTTAACTGTTAGTGGTCTACGTCTGGCGTGGTTTCCAAGGTGTGGATACGGGTTTCATGGTTCTGCAGTTTCTTTGCCATTGCCAAAAGAGTTGCCATTAAATCCACTTCTTGCGTTCCATCTGGCTGTGCCACCGTTACTAAGTAAGGGCTAAGTCCGGTCAAAGACACAGAGTTTTGTAAAGGCTGTATCAAAACCTTTTTGCTCTTGTCTTGGTGTTTTCCAAACTCTCCAAAATAAACAGGATACTCTGGGTCTGCTGCAAGGAACTGAACCCACACTCCCTGCCCAATTGCAGGAGCAACAGTGTGGACTCCTGAAGGACTCATAGGCCATACCCAGTCAGTAATCTGTCCGGGTATAGTTTGAACTTCTACCTTAACTCGCTCTTGTTTTAGAGGGTCTTTGTTGTCTTTAACAATCGCTCTGTAAACACCGCTTAGAGTTTTGATTGCATCCATCACGATGAACCTAAGCTAATGTTTCCTTCTTGGAATCTAAAGATTTGTCCAGCTGTTCCTACCAGTGGCGTTACGAGACCTGAACCACCCGCAGCATGTAGCACAGTGACTGTGGCTACACGCACTTGAGGTAGAGCGTTACATGCGCCTTCAATATCCTCTTTGTGAATTGTGTCAGCAAAGTTGTTGTTGAAGTATCCGTAAGTAGATACCAACATAGACTTAATTGCTGCTTCAACCTGAGAGTGTGTGTACTGAGGGTTAGCCGTGTATTGAAGAGCCAAAATAACATCTATGTAAGTAGGCGGCTGTATCGTCAACGAACTTCCAATAAGAAGATTTGGCGTAAGAGCAGATTGAACAGTTGCAGAAAGTGTTGTGTATTCATTAGCTGGACTTCCGTCTGCATTTAACCCCGGCTGTAAATCAGTGGTGTTAATGTCACGAGAAGGAGCGATGTACAAAGTAACAGACGTCCACGTGCTTGCAACTGCATTTGCTTTTCCTACACCCGTTACTCCCAAAGCCAAACTGTTAAAGTCTGCCAAAGTTACTGCACGAGTATTTGCACGCAAATAGACAGGAGCAATAGCTTTAATTAATGCAACGGACTCTGGGTCAGTTCCGCCTGTTCCTAAATCTGGCTGCTGAATAGTGATGACATTTTTAACGTACGACAATTGGTTTGTTGTGTACCCAGGAGAGTATTCAATGGTGTTCAGTGTTTGAGGCAAAATGTTTCCAATAGTTCCTCCACCAACGGTGTACACCACTCGGATTTCTGAAAAAGGAACTGGAATTAATCCTGAAATTCCGTTTCCAAACTGAACAAATACGTTGTTGTTTGCATCTGAGAACAGGCTAAACACCTGGTCAGTGGGACCGTAATCAACTAAGTGCTGTACTTGCGTCCACTTAGAATAACTATCTCCATCTTGAACATAAACAGTCACTGGAGTGTTCACTGTGTTATCGGCAGAAGGCGATTCGTTTAACTGGTATGTCTGGTTTGGAAGACTGTTTGCATCTCCATAACCAATAAGTTCTCCGTAAGTGTTAGCGTTTGAAGAAACCAAAGTTACTGATTGACCATGGACAGCAGTAACTTCTACTAAGCCGTTTGCTACTGCTGGGTCAGCAACTGCGTCTGTAAGGATTGTAAAATAAACTGTCTGCACAGTGTCTCCGACAGTCACTTCTCCAGAAACAACTGTTCCTGCTAACAAAGTAATTGCAACAGGAGACATAGTCGCACTTCCCGACTCCGAACCGCCAGAAGCTCCCGAGAATGAATTTGCAACAGCAAAAGAAGTTGGACTTGCAGCAGTGATAGTTGCCCCACTGACATTGAGTGCTGTTGTAGTAAAGCCAGTCACTGTTACAAGTGCACCTACAGAGAAATCGTTTGTTGCAACGTACGTTATTGTCGTGCCGTTTCCTGAAGCGCTAGCTACGCTTACCGTAGATGCTGTTTCGGTGTTAACAAACTGAACAGGTACGGTTGCTGAACGGTACCCTGCTGGGGTATAGCCATAGGTTTCAGCAAGGTTGATGATGCTGTCTCTCTGAGTTGCAGTTGACAGAAAAGCTTCGTTTGCGTTGCGGTCAATGTAGTACGAGATTAAGTCTCCTAAGTAGGAGAAGGCTTCAACTAAAGCTAAGCCAAAGTCAGCTTCATTGTTACCAGTCCAGTTAGGAAGACGGTCCTGAACACGAGCAATTAGCTGTTCACGTATAGCGTAGTAATCACGGCTAGTGTAATCAATAGAGATTGGGGCATACGAAGTGGGAAGGGCTGTCATAGGTTTTCCTCTATCGGTGTTGACGTTCCATCAATGGTTATCAATGTAACAGTAGTTGAAGTAGTTTCATTGTTAGGTAAATCATAAATGATAGTTATTGTAAATACACCGGAGTATTCGTCGTAGGTAGTACTTACAGTCTGCAATGACAGCAAGGGAAGCTGTTGAGAAAATGCTCGTTGTATTTCTGTCTGAACAAGTGAACCAGCAAAATCTGAAGTTTCCATAAACGCAGATGGGACCAAGGTTCCAAACTCGGGAGTCATCAATCTTTCTCGCAAGTTAGTTCCCACAACAGCCCGAACTCTGTCAGACCAGATTTTTGAAGGGTCCGTGGTAGTTACGACGTTGCCGTACGAGTCAATGGTAAAAGGCAAAGACAAAGCTACTTCAGCCATTATTTAACCCACTTTCTCTGAGCCATCTTGTACCCTGCTTTGGTTTGATTGATAATCGGTTTTGTAACGCTAACTTTAGCAGTGGTAGGTTTTACAGAAACTCCTTTAGTCACTTCAGCTTTTATATTTCTTGTAGGAACTACTCCTGCCGAAGAAGGACGAGAGGCGGTTGACACGTTTCCTTTTGTTCCGTCTGTCATGCAAGTAAAATCTATGGAGTATCGCCCATCATAAGTTATGAAATGAGTTGCATCCTTTACTACCCAAAAGCCGTCAGTGAAATCTCCTGTACCGTTTATTTCCACTGTCCGGTATGGGGTTATACGAGGGTCACCTTGTCCGGCAGCTACAGCGTTATGAGAAAACCGAGACAAACGAGCAAAAGCATCCGCCATAGCTTTTGCTACGGCAGGTGACTCAGCCATTCTTGTTGGCATTATCTGAGAAAAAAGTTCTGAGTTTGTTGAAGAACGTAGGTTAGTTCCTACGGTACTTGGCGCCGAAGTTTGTTTAAAAGCTTTACCAGTTATAGGGTCAATTCCTGAAACTGTCTTTTCTTTTTTTGCATTGATAGCGTTCTCTTGGACATCTCCTAGTGTGGGTTTAAACATGTCAAGAGTTTGGGATTCAAAAGTTGCACCGGCATTAATGTTTGTTTCTTGGTATGACAGTACGGGAATTGAAGTAGAAAATATATCAATCATTGTATCAATTGGATGAAAGTGAAGTTCCACACCAATCATCTGTGCTACATAACCTATGCGATGTGCAAGCTCTTGAACTTTTTCCCAATAGCTATGACCAACCATAGACTGCTGTGCAAATCGCACAGGGCTTTGAGTTACAACAGGCTTTAGTCCATTAGTTTTTGCTATATCAGTAACTATTTCTGACGCTGTTTTATTGGTCCAGATTTTGCTAGAGCTTTCTTTTAGTGGAAAGCCTGCCCCAACAGCTTTTAAAATTACATTACGCTTAGAGGTAGACTGAGTAACAGGAGTTATGTTGTAGACATATCCGTTGAACTCGCCGTTAGCAATTGCAGTAGACCATGTTATCTTTACTAGTACGCCTGTTTTTAAAATGTTGTAATAAAAAGGGCTAAACATGGCGTAAGCAATTTCTACAACATCGTGTTGGCCCTGTGCTTGATGCAACGTGAAATACTGAGGCTGGGTTGTAAACGAAGGGAAGTCAGGATAAGTAACTTTGGATACAACCCCGTAACGGTTTTGTGTTGTGTAGTTAGTCAATTGGAATCCTTATTTGGGTTCCAGGAGCAATTTCAAATGGGTTAATTATCTCAGGGTTAACGTCCATGATTTGCCACCACAGCTCTGGGTTTCCCAGTTTCATTGCAGCGATGTGCTCAATGCGGTCGCCATCAACTACTTGGTACCAATACGTTTGAACCTGGTAGCTTGGCCATTGGCGGTACACACTTTGGATGTAAGTTCCTGTACGAGCGTTGTATGCTTTTAGCAAAGGACCATCTGCATATCTGCTATCTTGATAAATCATGGTTATTTCTTCTTTGCGTTGTAGTCTGCGGTTTTGTAATCGTAGTAACGATTACATGTAACTGTGATAGTAGACAAGATAGGAACCATTCTTACGTTAAACACAGAGTGGTGAACAGATAAGCTACTTACCCGCACACGATATCTCATGCTATTTCCTAAGTGAAGTTCTACTGGTATAACAGGCAACCAACCTGGGTCGCTTGTTGTTCCCATAAGAGAAGTTTGAACCAAAGACTGACCATCAAATCCGTGCAATGCTTTGAACAAGTACTCAATATCGTACATAGTTCCTTTTTCATAAATTGCTTTGCGGTCTTCAATAGGCACAGTTGAAGGATATGGATTGTTCGGTTCTCCGGGTAAGCTTCCCGTACCACCTAGTGCTGCATACAGAGCATTCTCAGCGTTATATAAGTTACCAAAAGCTTGAGACGTTGGGTCATTAGGAATGTAGTAATGCCCATCGTTTTGCAGGTAGTTCATGTCTTCAATTCGGTTGACTAAAATGTCAAACGAAATTGTGCTGTTCATTAAGTTAGCGGTAATTGGGTTTACCA